>OIFN01000105.1_pt1 | contig 61587 bp, 52 predicted proteins | sample 1582091 | NCBI WGS metagenome assembly OIFN01 (sample SAMN07501064, study PRJEB24779) | human gut metagenome
AAATTCTTCTCCAGCAATGTATTGAACATTTTGGTAGAAAAATTCCAATTACATCCAATTACAACTCCAGAAGCTGATATGAAAGCTATCTTGGGCTAATCGGATTAAAACCTGATAACAGCGGCTCTAATCCCCTCTCTCTTATATGATTCGGGCTGTTGCTATATAAATTAGGCTATGCCATCTTCGGATGGTATAGCCTTTTTTGTCGTAAAAATAAATACGACATATGGTATTGTATTGTGGGTATTTGCTATTATTTTCTTGGCTGAGTTATATTAATAATTAATTAATGGAATAGAGGTATGTTTGTCATAAGTGGACAAACATACCTCTATTGTGCATATAGACAAGCCTCGATATTGATTGCTATACTATAGATAAGAATTAGATTATATCTTTATTTATATATGCATAGAGGTTCATTATGAACAGTATTTTTGATATTATCGGCCCTGTTATGATTGGCCCATCTAGTTCGCATACCGCTGGTGCAGCACGGCTTGGCAAGATGGCTCGTTGTATATTTGGGAATACGCCGAAGAAGGTTGAAATGACCTTGTATGGGTCATTTGCAAAAACATATAAAGGGCATGGTACAGATCGTGCCTTATTAGGTGGTTTATTAGGCTTTAAAGAGGATGATAAACGCATCCGCAATGCAAAGGAACTCGCTGATGAAGCAGGTTTAGACTATACTTTCATCGAATCACCACTCGATATAGGACATCCGAATGTAGTTAAGTTTGATTTATACGGCGACCATAATCGTCATATGTCCGTTGTAGGTCGTTCGATTGGTGGTGGTCAAATCATGATTACCGAGGTTGATGGTAATGATATGTCCATTACGGGCGATGAATTTACCCTTGTTGTATTCCATGAGGATAGACCCGGTGCAATTTCTCTCATTAGCCAGGCCTTGAGTGAATCGGATATCAACATTGCGTCCATGCGCGTGTTTAGAAAGGGTAAATACAAGGATGCGGTTATGGTAATTACTACAGATTCCGTTGTAAACCCTATTACAGTACAATTTATGCGTGAATGCCCAGGCATCCAAGATGTGATGACCTTTGAGGCCCTATAGGAGGATATGATGAGTTACGAATATGAAACGATAGCTGATATTATCCGCCTTAGCGAAGAGAATAACATATCTTTTGGTGATGTGGTAATGCGCAGTGAGCTAGAACAGTATGATCGTAGTGAAAAGGAAATCGTTAAAGAAATTAAGCATCGATTAAGTATTTTTGAGGCCTCCATTCACGATGGTATGCGTCATTTACAGCGGACTCAATCCAATATGTCTGGTGGAGATGCGGCTCGTTTAATGAAACGAAAACCATTATTCATGAGTGAAACTGCTTATAAGGCGATGTCTTATGCTATTGCGGTCAACGAAGCTAATGCGAAAATGTTCAGAATTGTGGCTTGCCCAACGGCGGGGTCTTGTGGCGTTATGCCTGGCGCCATTCAGGCCGTGGCTGAGCAATACAAACTAGATAGAGATGTCTTGGTGAAAGGATTCCTTGCCGCATCAGGCGTAGGGAATGTGGTTGCCAATCGCGCTTGTGTAGCCGGTGCGGTCGGTGGCTGTCAAGCTGAGATTGGTACAGCTGCATGTATGGCGGCAGCTGCCATTGTCGAAATGATGGGCGGTACTGCTCGTCAGGTCGGGCATGCCGTGTCATTGTGTATGAAAAATTTACTAGGCCTTGCGTGTGATCCTGTGGCAGGTCTTGTAGAGGTGCCCTGTGTGAAACGGAATGGCGTGTATGCCGTTCATGCCATTACAGCGGCTGAACTTGCTTTAGCTGGTATTGAAAGCCAAATTCCTACCGATGAGGTAATTGAGGCTATGAATAATATTGGCCGCGCTATGCCTGCAGCCCTTCGCGAAACAAGTGATGGTGGCTTAGCCGTCACTCAAACAGGTCTTGCCATAGCGGAGAAAGTTTGTTCACTATAATTACATATATACAAAAGGTTCACTATTATGAGCATAATCTGCAATGTGCTTATAGTATGTGAGCCTTTTTTCATAACCCTATTTGTAGTACAATAAAAAGATAAATAGAAGGGAGGGTAGATGTATGGAACAAGCTATACGTTTGCTGACAATTTTAGAAGAAGCGGGCTTTGAGGCTTTCATTATTGGCGGCGCTGTGCGAGATATGCTCATGCATGTAAAGCCACACGATTTTGATATCGTTACATCTGCCCGACCTGAACAGGTCATCTCTGTTTTAGGTGATGCGAATATTGAAACCACAGGCATCATAGGTAAGTCCTTCGGTGTGGTAGTGGCCATTGTAGATGGAAAACATTATGAAGTGGCTACGTATCGCAAGGAGCGATATGGGGCAGATAGCCATCGCCCTGAAGAAGTCATCTATGCAGATACGCTCGAAGAAGATGTAAAACGTCGCGATTTTACCGTTAATGGTATGGCGATGAATCGCTATAAAGAGGTTATCGACCTAGTCGGTGGGCGCCGAGATATTAAGCATAAGGTTTTGCGCACCATCGGGAATCCAACGGAACGGTTCCAAGAGGATGCACTGCGATTATTTAGAGCTTGCCGATTCGTTGCAAAACTCGATTTTCTTCCGGATAAATCTCTATTAGAGGCCATGCCAAAAGCATTCCACCGTGTATCGGGGCTTTCACTAGAACGAGTGCGCAATGAATTAGACCGGTTATTATTGGAACCAGCAGTTGCAAAAGGGCTAGATGTACTCGTCCAATCGCGCTTGGCAGAATGTTCGTGCCGCGTCGTTGAAAATGGGGCAATTAAAGAGGTTCCTATATTGCCAGAGCTATATCATTTGGTGGGATTGCCTCAAGAAAAGGCGTTTCACGAATTTGATGGATGGTATCATACATTGGCTGTCGTTTCAGAAACGGAACCTGATTTAACCCTTCGTTGGGGCGCCCTATTACATGATGTGGCAAAGGGAATGCCTACCATTAGGCAAGTTATCAATGGACGCTACACCGACCGAGGCCATGATAATCTAGGCGCAGAGATGGCCTATGACCTATTGATTCGTCTCGGCTATAATAAGAAATTTGCTAGTCGCGTTTCGTGGATTGTTAAAAATCACATGCGCTTTCATTTCTTCGTGCAAAATGAAGAGGCAGATGAGAAAAAATGGATGCGCAAGGAAATTCGAAGTGGCGAGTTTAGAGATAGTCAAAGTATGCGGGAAGCATGGTTGCAATTGGCGAAGGTTTGTGCGGCCGACGTCCTTGGTTGTGGTAAGCCATATTCCGTTACTGATGGTACATTGGCGTTCGGGGAATGCATGGCTGATTTAAGCCTAGAAATGCCTGTACATACAAAAGATTTGAACTATGACAACCGCGTTCTAGAAGCCTGTGGCGATAATGTGGCGAAAGGGTTACAATATTTGATGCAACAGGTGCAAAATGGTGTCGTTAACAATACACCGGATGATTTATATGAAGCGCTTATCCATAAGCTGCAGAGGTCATCGAAGTAATATATTGAGTGGGAGACCATAATGAATATTTCAGGGAATGATAATAAGCGAATTGAATATACGGTACGCGTATTACTGTGTATTGCTGTCGTATTAGTGGGGCGCTTATTCTTTTTACAAATAATAGATAAGTCTGATTTGCAGGCGAAGAACTTGAGCCAAGTGCAAGTGGATAGAAAATTACAATCTCCGCGCGGTACGATTTATGACCGCAATGGAAGACCATTGGCTATGAGTGTGGTTACAAAATCCCTATATGCGGATCCTAAGATGATTAAGCAATCGCCTAGTGAAGTTGCTGAACTTATAGCGCCATATGTGTCGATGTCAAAAGAGGACATTGTGAAATCATTACAAGAGGATACTGCGTTCGTATGGATTGATCGTATGATGGAACCAGAAAAGTCGAAAGCGGTAGCCCAATTGATTGAGGATAAAAATTTAGAAGGTCTTAATTTTGTAGAAGAGTCTAAACGATATTATCCTAATGGTAATTTGGCCGCACAAGTGCTCGGCTTTGTCGGTACCGATGATAAAGGCCTTGATGGTCTTGAAATGGTGCTAGATGATGAATTGAAGGGCGGTATCCAAAAGGAACTAGTTGCAACAGATAGAAAGGGGAATGCTATCTTTGGCTCCGTACTATCTAAATATTTACCTGATAAGGGTAAGAGTGTGACACTAACGATTGATGCAAGTATTCAATTTATAGCAGAACGTGCTCTCGATAAAGCCATGGAAGATACAGGCGCTAAACATGCTAGCGTTATTGTTATGGATCCTAAAACGGGTGAAATCTTGGCGATGGCGAACCGCCCAACCTATGACCCAAATCATTATAGTCAAGGTTCAGAGGAAGATTTTAAGAATATTGCAGTAACAAATTTGTATGAACCAGGTTCTACATTTAAGCCGATTATTGCATCTGCTGCATTGGCATCAGGTAAATGGAAACTAGACCAAGTGTATAACGACAAAGGTTCCTTTGCGGCCAATGGACATGTTATGCAAAACTGGAATGGTGAAGGTTATGGTCCTGTTCGATTGATCGATATTTTGAAGTTCTCCATCAATACAGGTATGGCAGAAATTGGTACCACTACAGGCGCGGATATATTATCTAAATATGTTCGTAACTATGGATTTGGTTCTAAAACAGGTATTGAATTGCCTGGTGAAGGTGATGGTATCTTATATAATCCTGATGATATGAGTAAGCTTGATGTAGCAACCATGTCCATCGGTCAAGGTATTGCGGTAACACCATTGCAAATGGTCCGTGCTTTTGGCGCTATAGCTAATGGTGGTAGCATGATGAAACCACATATTGTTAAATCTTACAGCAATATAAAAGGTGAGGTAACTAGTACTACTGACCCTGAAGTTGTGGGGCAACCAATACCAGAAGAAACGGCTAAAACGATTGCGGATATTCTTGAAAAAGAAGTCTCTGAAGGTGGCGGTACTAAAGCGATGGTTGAAGGCTATCACTTTGGAGGCAAAACAGGGACTGCTCAAAAGTTAGACACCAAAAATGGCGGCTATTTAGCAGGACGTTATATCGCATCCTTTATAGGCTTTGGTCCGGTAGAAGATCCTAAATTTGTTGTTCTTGTTGCCATCGATGATTCTAAAAAAGGTTCTATCTATGGTAGTCAAATTGCGGCCCCAGTATTTAAGAATATCGTGTCTCAATTAGTGCGGTATTACCAAATGTCACCTTCCGTTAAGGATGGCGCTACTGTGGCGGCTGTACCATCGGCCAAACTTCCAGCAGTAAAACCTAATGGTGATGGCAATGTAGTATTGCCAGACTTTAGAGGCTATACATTTGGAGAGGTACGTGATTGGTTGCATACTGCGGGGTTATATTTTAAACCAGATGGTACTGGTAAGGCGATTTCACAGGAACAATTACCGGGAACCGTAGTATCTCCTGGTACACCTATTGTGGTTCAATTTAGTCATTAGTCGCAGGATAGGTAACTGCAACTATAGACAAAACGTTATATAATAGAATAAGAGAAAACTAAAGGTGCCTCTATAGGCACCTTTTTACATGAATTTATATGGGGTTTATCCTTGAGATAATGAATGGAGATATACATGATAGAATTACGTGGTAAAGCTGTGGCTGATGCACATAAAGCGATTTTACAAGAGAAGATGACCGGTCTAGAGTCCGGTACAATTACAATGGCTGTATTGCTCGTTGGTGATGATCATGGCGCTAACATGTACGCGGACTTCATGGAGAAAACGGCCAAAAATTTTGGCTATGGTTTCGTGCGTAAGCAACTACCAAGTACAGCTACGCATCAAGAGGTATATGATGCATTGATGGCTTTGAATAATGATGATGCGGTGCATGGCATATTGCCACTCATGCCGATGCCAAAACAAATTGATACAGAGCAATTAATCGATGCATTGAATCCTAAGAAGGACATCGATGGTCTTACTACCTATAACATCGGTCTTGTTACAGCTGGTAAAGGTGGATTTGCACCTTGTACTGCGAAGGCATGCCTAGCAATCTTGGATCATTATGGTATTCCTTTAGAAGGTAAACATGTGGTCGTTGTTGGTCGTAGTCAAGTGATTGGCAAACCGGTAGCGTTGATGGTGCTTGAACGTCATGCTACGGTTTCTATTTGCCATTCTCGTACAGCTGACTTAGCACACCATGTACAACAAGCTGATATCGTGATTGCTGCTGCGGGCCGAGCACATATGATTACGGCCGACATGGTGAAAGCTGGCGCTGTTGTTATCGATGTAGGCATTAATGAATTAGACGGAAAAACAGTAGGGGATGTTGATTATGATGCGGTGAGCACGGTAGCTTCGGCTATCACACCTGTGCCAGGTGGTGTGGGCTCTGTTACGACTACGATGATGTTAGAAGCTGTTTATGAGGCGTACCATGCACGAAATGTCAATCGCTGAGGGTATTTTAGATATTGCCTTAGAGACCATGAAAAACAATGATGCGTCTATCGTTCATTCTGTGCAACTCGATTTGGGGTTGATGAGTGGTGTAGAACCTGATGCACTCTTATTCTGCTGGGATGCCGTTACAAAGAATACGCCGGCAGAGCATTCAAAAATCGATATTCATACGATTCCTATTAAAGGGCAATGCTTAGATTGTGATACGATATTTGATGTACAAGATTACAAATTCATCTGTCCTCATTGTGAAAGCCATTTTGTAAATACTATAGGTGGTCGCGAATTACAAGTGACATCTATTGATATAGATTGAGGTATATATGCAAGTAGAAGTAAAAACAAATGTGTTGGCGAAAAATGATGCTATTGCATCATCGTTACAACAAGTATTTAAAGAAAAAAATATATTTGTCTTTAATCTAATGGGCTCTCCAGGGGCCGGAAAGACCTCTTTGCTAGAAGCAACACTTCAAGATTTAGTTAAAGACTATAAATTAGCTGTTATCGAAGGTGATTTATTTACATCTAAGGATGCAGAACGTATTCATGCCCTAGGTGTGCCTGTTATACAAATTAATACCGTTGGGGGTTGCCATTTAGATGCTAATATGATTCAAGATGCTATAACTGATTTAGATCTTGATGAACTCGATATGATTATTATCGAGAACGTAGGTAATCTAGTATGCCCTGCTGAGTTCGATATTGGTGAGGCGATGAAGGTTACCGTTTTATCTGTTACAGAAGGTGAAGATAAGCCTTTGAAATATCCTCTTATTTTTAAGGAATCAAAAGCTATATTGCTCAATAAGATTGACTTATTGCCATATGTGCCATTCGATAAAGATAAAGCCATTAAAGATATTCGTAATTTAAATCCTCAAGGCTATATATTTGAAATTAGCTGTACTGCTAAGGATGGATTGGCGCCTTGGTTAACATGGATTAGAGAACAAATGGAGAAACGTTAATGAAACATATGTTATCTCGTACTGCATTGATGATGGCAGTGTTAAGTGCTTTAGGAACCGCATCGGTAGGGGCCGTTGATGCAGGACCAACAATACCGGAAGTAAAAAATGCAGTAGCTGTTGTAAAAGCTCCTGCTGCTGATGAATCTTCGAAAACAGGTTGGTTAGCAGAACAGTTGGCTGTCACTGCTTTTGGTGACTCCTTACAGTATTGGCAAGCTGCTAGTGAAAATGATGGTGTTATGCCACAAGATTCAAAAAATAATCTAGCAGATATCGGACGTTCTTATACGTCTAATAATTTACCAGCGCTTGGTGATGAGGATGACTATAGTCTGGCTCAAAAGCCCGAGTCTGAAGATGGTACAAGTATTGGACCGGTTTATCGCGTTGGTGATGTGTATGTACCTAGTCCATCTGCTCAAAAGACGGTGAAGGGTGTATTCACAACCTATCATGAAAAAGATATAGATATAACTGTGTATACAGGCCCAGATAAATCGCGTTTAGTAGATAATCAGTTGCGTGGACAAGGTGCGACCTATTTATTCCCTGTTGGTACTATTACTAATCTTCATACTACTGATAAAGGATTAGTTACAATTCGTGATATCGGCGTAGGCAGTTCTCGTATGGAAATGATTTTCTCCTATGGTAGCCCTAATGCGATGTGGCGGAATCAGACTGATGAGTCATATATCTTCTTATATGAAGGGCATTCCGAAAATTCATGGTCAGAAAAAAAGGAATTTTCTTCTTCCGTAGCGAATACAAATAATAATAGCCAATTACCAGAAACTATTCAAAATGGAAAGTTCTATGTGGCTTTCACCATTAAAAATAATACGGTAGAGGCTGTTGATATTTTGGATGGTCAAGTATGGTCTCGATTTGGATTGCCTAAGGCGCCTATGTATTCCTTCCATGCCGGTCAGTTGACTGAGGATGACTTTGTACTACGCGGATTGCATTTGAATCAGCATTTTGTAAATGATGCAAATGGTGAATGGCGTACACAGGGAATGCTGTTTGGGTCTACGTTCATAGGCTATAATGAATATGGTGTTAGTGTTGACGGTAATTCGCTTATTAATCGCGTTTTATTAAATGTCTACACACCAACACGTCGTGGTATCGCTATGGGTGATACTAAATATTTATTGCTCTTTGTATATGGTATGCCGACACGTATTGCTGAATCTACAACTAGTACGGGAACGGCTACGGTATATGAATATAAAAATCCAAGGTTGAATAATTCCTATTTGCAGTTCGCCTTAGATGATAAAAATCAATATATCAAATCAGTGATGTTGTCTGACAGACCTGTTAAATAGGTCATCTTATGTGAGGAGGCAAGGATATGGTTACTGTACAAGATGTGAAAGAACGGTGGGAACAAATTCAAAATAATGATGAACGCATATTGTTTATCGTTGGTGGTCCTGGTTCTGGTAAAAGTTTATTGATTCGTGAATTATCTGAACAAAAAGGTTGGAAGTATTTAGAAGCAAAACAACTTATTGAAGAAGAATTTTTATTGGTACCTCGTGATGAAAGACCACAACTTGCAGAAGAAGTAATTCGTCGTGCATTAAGTCGCAGTGATACAGAAGTTGTTCTTATCGATGGTATTAATGTATTGTTTGCACCGATATTAAATTTAAATCCTCTTGAACTATTAAAGACTATTAGTAAAACATATCCGATTGTTGTAGGTTGGCGTGGTCATCTCGAAGGTGATCAATTGTACTTAGAACACAATAATGATCCAAAACATGCGGTAGTGACAATCACTAAACCTGAGCGTGTTATGGTTATTGATTAATTAGCGTTACATTAATTAATGAGGGCATTATATATTGCCATGCGTTGTGACCACATTTTGAAAGAAGGTGAATGACATGGAACAATATGTAATAGCCCTCATTTTAGGTGTTATAGAAGGTATAACAGAATGTATTCCTGTATCGAGTACAGGTCATATGATTATTATTGGGCATATGCTCAATTTTGAAGGCACACATGCTGATGTATTTGAAGTGTTTATTCAGATAGGTGCCATCCTTGCTATTTATACACATTATAGACGTACATTTAACGGCTTTTTGAAACGGAAAAATTGGATAAAAACACGCGGCGTATCTTTGCTACATATTAGTGCGGGCATGTTACCCGTATTAATGGCTAGCTATCTTTTGCAATACATTATAAAAGAGTCTTTATTTGGACCAATTCCCGTTATAGTAGGCCTTATTATAGGTGCTATATTTATGATTTATGCGGAAAAAAGAACAGTATCTGGGCGATTGGTGGATTCTGTAAATAATTTGACTATATATCAATGCTTTCAAATTGGTCTATATCAAATGCTTTGTCTATGGCCTGGATTTTCGCGCTCTGGCGCAACCATTGCAGGGGGGATGCTTATCGGCTGTACACGGAGGGGTGCAGCTGATTTTTCGTTTATCATGGCTGTGCCTGTTATGATTATCGTGTGTGTGTATGATTTAGTGCGTGTCATACATGCATTGGGATTAAATGATATTATTATGTTTATCATTGGCACCGCCGTATCATATATAGTGGGATATATAACGGTAAAAGGTTTTTTGTGGTATCTAAATAGATCCTCGTTGGCGTCGTTTGGATATTATCGAATTATAGTTGCTATTCTAGCAATAATCTATTTATATATGTGAGTTTAGATGTGAGTTCCTATGAGGCAAAAATGAAGTTGGAAAAATTCTAAAAAAATACTTGCGTCAGAAAAACTTTCATGATATATTGATATAGCACTAAGGGTGACTGCGAAGAACGAACGAAATTTTCAAAAAAGTTTTAAAAGGTTCTTGACACTTAGTGTGTCAGATGATACAATACATCTTGTCGTAATGATGCTGGCGTAGCTCAATAGGTAGAGCAGCTGACTTGTAATCAGCAGGTTGTGGGTTCAATTCCTATCGCCAGCTCCATTTTATTTATGGAGGGATTCCCGAGCGGCCAAAGGGAGCAGACTGTAAATCTGCCGTCTTCGACTTCGAAGGTTCGAATCCTTCTCCCTCCACCATTTATAGCGGGGTGGAGCAGTTGGTAGCTCGTCGGGCTCATAACCCGAAGGTCGCAGGTTCAAGTCCTGTCCCCGCAACCATAATTTCACAGTGAAGTGAACGTTCATTGTGCTGGTGTAGCTCAGTCGGCAGAGCGTATCCTTGGTAAGGATAAGGTCACCGGTTCAATCCCGGTCACTAGCTCCATACATGGCGGCATAGCTCAGTTGGCTAGAGCAATCGGTTCATACCCGGTGTGTCCGCGGTTCAAATCCGTGTGCCGCCACCATTAAACCTCACATTGGTGGGGATTTTTTTGTATCTACTATAAAAATATAATTATAACTCATTACATCCCTCGAAATAGGATGTAATTTTTTATGTAAGAGTATAATACATTTGTGACAAGTGAATAAAAAATGAGAAGGAACTCTGTTATAATGAAGTTGCTTAATCCAAACATTACAACAAAAGGAGTTCCTTCTCATGCATTCTATTATAACTGAAGAATTAAGATTTCGTAAACGAGTATGTGAATATGCTATAAAGTATGGAAATAATGCTGAAGCTGCACGCCGTTATCATACTAGTAGACAACAAGTACAACGTTGGGTGAAGCGTTTCGACGGGACTATCGATTCACTTCGATTGTATAGTCGTAAACCACATTCTCATCCTAATCAACACACTGAGGAAGAACTAGCACTTATCAAGCGTATGCATTCTAAGTTTAAACATGAAGGGCTGTCTCAAGTATATGTTGAGGCAAAAAAGCGTGGTTATAAACGCTCATATGGCTCTATGTGCCGACAAATAAGGTGTCACATTAAAGAGAAAAAGGTTGTTAAATCTGTTCCAAAAAGCAAGTGGAAACCAGATCTAGTAACATATCCAGGAGAAAAGGTTCAGATTGATATAAAATACGTACCTCGCGAGAGTTTAGCCTTTTCAACACAAGGAAAATCTTACTATCAACTTACAGCTATTGATGAGTTTTCTAGAAAGAGAATTCTAAAAATTATAGATGAAAAAAGTGTTACTAATACAAGTCGGTTCTTATTAAATTTAGAAGCCAAAATGGGATTTCCTATTCATACAATACAAACAGATAATGGTCGTGAATTTACAAACTATGGAGTAAAAGATCGAGAGTGTTTATTTGATATTGTATTAAAAAGATTAGAAATAGAGCATAAAACGACAAGACCATTTTCTCCGTGGCAGAATGGAAAGGTAGAGCGCAGTCATCGAATTGATAGTGAGAGATTTTATTCTCGTAAGTTTAATAGTATGGAGAGTTTTCTAAAAGCACATAGTCGATATGCTAATAGATATAATAACATTGCACAAAAAGTCTTAAACTTTAAATCACCAAACCAAGTTATAACAGAGTACTTTATGAATCAAAAGGCATAAGTATTTGTCACAAATGTTTGATTACTCTAGATACAGAAGATGGAGGTTTTTCTTGTAATTATTGACATTATATAGCATTATTGGTAAAATTATTTTATATCTTAATATAGGTATATATTAAAAGCTAAGATTGAAAGAAGTACTCTACAACTAACTTTTTAGCGAGAACCGATGGTGGGAGGGTTTAAGGATAGGTAGACGAAATGCATTCATGAGCTGACATCCCGATTATAGGTAGGTTTGTCCGGTGACGCGCCGTTATGCGATGAGTGGGTACTATATTGGTGCCTAACAGAGTGGAACCGCGGACCATCGTCTCTGTATGAGATGAGGGTTCTTTTTTATTTTTCGAATATGGAGGCATCAGTATCGATGAGAGAAATTACAGTTTATAATACAATGACGCGCCAAAAAGAGGTATTTACTCCTGTAACACCAGGTGAAGCAAAGATGTATGTTTGTGGTGTAACACCATATAATCATCCTCATATTGGTAATGCTCGTCCTTTTGTAACGTGGGATGTAATTCGTCGCTACATGAAACATGTAGGATATAAAGTAACGTATGTACAAAACTTCACTGATGTAGACGATAAGATTATTAATACATCTAATGGTGAAGGCGTAGCATGGGACGTAATTGCTAATCGTTATATCGATAGCTATTTTGAAGTAATGGATGCACTTGGCGTAGAACGTGCTGATGTATACCCACGCGTATCTACTCATATCCCTGATATTCTCAAGATGATTTCTACGCTTATTGACAAGGGCTTTGCTTATGAGCTAGATGGCGATGTGTATTTTAGCGTAGAAAAATTTGACCATTATGGTGAATTGTCTGGCCGTACATTAGATGATATGGAAGCTGGCGCTCGTATCGAAGTAGATGGTCGTAAGAAGAATCCTATGGACTTTGCACTTTGGAAAGCTGCAAAACCAGGTGAACCATTCTGGGAAAGTCCTTGGGGCAATGGTCGTCCAGGTTGGCATATTGAATGTTCCGCTATGAGCCAAAAATATTTAGGTGAAGAATTCGATTTTCATGGTGGTGGTAGTGATTTGATTTTCCCTCATCATGAAAATGAAATTGCTCAATCTGAAGGCTGTTCTGGCCATCATCCATCTGTAAAATACTGGTTACATAATGGATTCATTACGATTAATTCTGAAAAAATGTCCAAATCCTTGAATAATTTCTTCTTGGTGAAAGATATTTTAGAACAATATAGTCCAGATGCTTTACGTTACTTCTTACTAAGCACACATTATCGTAGCCCATTGGATTTTTCCGATGAACGTTTAGAAGAAGCTAACAAATCTTTAGAACGATTAGGTACTGCTATCGAAAATCTTTTATATCTTGAAAAATGTGAAGCTGGTCCTTGTGACGATGCTCAACGTTTATTAGAAAAAGCTAAAGAATATGAAGAAGAATTCGAAGCTGCTATGAGCGATGATTTCAATACTGCTTTAGCTACATCTAGCATGTTTGGCCTTGCTAAGGAAATCAACATTTATTACCAAGCTGTAACAGGCCGTGAAGGTGTTGTTTGCCAAGAAGCAATCGCTGAAGTAAAACGTATCTTCAAGTTTATGACAGAGGTCATTGGCGTATTAGAAAAAGCTTGGGAAGGTAATACTGGTGCTGATGCTGCAGAATACGAACAATTGATGGACGTTATTCTATCTGTTCGCCAAGCGTGCCGTGAACAAAAACAATGGGCTCTTGCCGACTGTATTCGTGATCGATTAGCTGAAATTGGTATTACTATTGAAGATTCTCCTACAGGAGCACGGTGGAAAAAGCGTGAAATTTAAGCAATTTCAATTTCTGAAACAAGAAGCTATAAAAAAATTAATACTCTTAGATACGGAAGACCATTCTTTTGTATCTAAACCAGCATCTGAAGTATTAGCTTCAGATGCTGTTATGTTGGCCTATATTGGTGATGCTGTGTATTCTATGTACATTAGACAACGTGTTGTAGAAATGAGTATTTCAAAGGTTCAGGTTCTACATACATTGGTGACCGAATTTATTTGTGCAAAATCTCAGTCAAAAGTATTGGATCAAATAGAATCAATGCTTACAGAGGATGAACAAATAATTGCTAGACGAGCTCGAAATAGTAATGTTAATGTACCTAAGAGTAGTTCTGTACGAGAATATCGGAATAGTACCGCCTTTGAAGCTGTCCTTGGTTTCCTATATGAAACAGGTCAGCAGGACCGACTTAATGAATTGATGAAAGAGGCCTATTCTATTACATTAAGAGGACTTTCACATGGATAATTATATTGTAGGCAGAAATGCCGTAAAGGAAGCATTAAAAGCAGGCCGTTCTATACAACGCATTTTGGTGAGTGATGATAAAGTTAAAACGGGTTTATCTGACATCGTAGGACTAGCAAAATCCAAGGGCGTAGAGGTTCGTCCCACACCTGTTAAACAGATGAATCGCTATGAAACGGATGTACCTCATCAAGGTGTCATTGCTTTTGTGAATGCTGTAGAATTTAAAGACCTTGGAGAAGTACTGCAAGAGTCCAATCATGAGAATCCACTACTTATCTTAACGGATGGCGTAGAGGATCCTCATAATATGGGGGCTATTATCCGTACCGCCGAATGTGTGGGGGCCACAGCAGTTTTGATTCCAAAACGTCATAATGCTCCTATTAACGCAACGGTCGCTAAAACATCTGCCGGTGCGGTAGAGCAGATTCCACTCGTTCAAGTCGGTAATGTTACGCAAACGATTAAACAGTTGCAAAAACAAGGATTCTGGGTCCTTGGCGCCCATATGGATGGTGATCGTACTTTGTATGAAGCCGATTTAACCATTCCTACTGTCCTTGTCATCGGCAATGAAGGTAAGGGGATTAGCCGTGTCGTAAAAGAAGCTTGTGATTTCCTAGTTACCATTCCGATGTATGGCAATTTAAATTCTTTAAATGCATCTGTAGCAGCTGCTATTCTCATGTATGAAGCAGTTCGACAACGGACCATGAAGGTAAAATAGAGGTGCTGCATGCTAAAGGATATTTTAATCGTCGATGGATATAATGTTATCTTCGCATGGCAAAGTTTAAAAAAACTGGCTAATGAATCCTTAGAACACGCCCGCATGGAATTGCGTAATCAACTTTTAAACTATGGTAAATTTAAAGGTTATGAGGTCATACTCGTTTTTGATGGTAAATATACTAAGTCTATAGCGAGCATAGAAGAAATCACTAAAGGATTTATTGAAGTATATACAGATGATGGTGAAACGGCAGATTCTTTTATTGAACGAGAGGTATTCTTACGGCAAGGCAAGTATACCAATGTTTATGTTGTCACCTCAGACGGAGCCGAACAAAATCAAATATTAGGTTCTGGTGGACTTCGGATACCAGCAAGAGAATTACAAAATGATATGCGTCTTGCCAAGCAAGAGGAACGCTTGCAATATACACATAAACATCATCGAGACCAAATGGTACTCAGGAGAAATGAAGTATATGACCACTTAGATCCTGATGTGGCTGAAAAACTAGAAGCCATACGGAGAGGTACAAAGTAAGCAGAACAGATAGACCTACTGTAGTAGTATGAAGTACATTCTATTTCATAAATATTGCAGAACATATATAATTCAAGTATAATAACATATATTGGTATTTCTACAATATGTGATTGTATGGAGGACCTATGAACAATTTTCATACGCAACAGTCCGATTACAATTTCAGAGAAATGACTGATGAGCAAGTTGTGGTCATAGCTCAACAAGAGCAAAATGAGTTTGCAATCGACTATATAGTCAATAAATATAAAAATTTTGTGCGCGCTAAGGCGCGTACCTATTTTCTTGTAGGTGCCGATCGAGATGATATCATTCAAGAAGGCATGATTGGCTTGTATAAAGCTACTCGTGATTTTAGACATGATAAATTAGCATCTTTTCGGGCCTTTGCAGAACTATGTATTACAAGGCAAATTATTACGGCCATAAAATCTGCGACACGTCAAAAGCACGCTCCACTCAATTCTTATATCTCTTTAAATAAGCCTGTGTACACAGAAGAGTCTGAACGGACCTTGTTAGAAATGCTTTCATCAGCACGAAGTACAAATCCTGAAGACCTCATTATTAGCCAAGAAGAGCTAGATGATATCGAAAAAAACATAGGACATATTTTAAGTGATCTAGAGTGGCAAGTGTTAGAAGGCTATTTAGATGGTAAATCATATCAGGAGATGGCAAAAGGTACTGACCGTAGCATCAAGTCGATTGATAATGCTTTACAAAGGGTTAAACGTAAATTAGAGAAGTTTTTGGAACATCGTGTATTAGATGTTCCTACACAGGAAGGATGACTATTGTGACAAATTTTTTGATGGTTTTAGAAATCATTGTGTCCATTTTATTGATTGTTGTTGTAATTGCTCAAACTAGTAAGAGTTCTGGTATGGGCGGCGCCGTTTCTGGTGCGGCAGATTCTACATTCGGTGGTAAAGAACGCGGTTTAGATGGGTTCTTATCTCGCTGTACAATCATTTTAGGTATTATCTTTGCTGTGTTGAGCTTAGTTCTAGGGGCAATGATTAACCAATTCTAATTTGAAAGCCTGCCTAGCAGGCTTTTCTTTTTTTCAGCATATATGAATACTATGCAAAGGAGGTGTTTGTATGAAAGAAAAAGTGTTAGCGTTTTATAAATCTATTTATCCTCATACGTATCATATCGATGATGCTGCTATGGATTGTCATATTAAAGGCGGACGTGAACTGGATGCCTTTATGGATGCCGCAAAAGAGCTATTAAAAGAGGGGCGCTTAAGCTTTATACGAAAAGATGTATATGCCTATAATAATGATACAGAATTTATTGAAGGAATTTACAAGGGATATAGAAAATCCTTTGGATTTGTTATTACTGCTCCTGATGAAGAGGATGTGTATATAGCAGAACAAAATAAGGGCACTGCTATGCATAATGATAAGGTTCGTGTACGTATTATCACATCTCGTGATTCACGCCATAAACGAGAAGGTGTTGTCACTGAAGTCATAGAACGAGCTAATGAAACTGTTGTAGGTACCTATGACAGACAACAATCTTTTGGTTTTGTCATTCCTGATGATGAACGATTGGGTACAGATATTTATGTCGATTTACATAATACCCTAGATGCTCGCAGTGGTGCTAAGGTTCTCGTAAAAATCATCAAATGGCCAGAAGGCGATAAGAAACCAGAAGGTGTCATTACAGAAGTATTGGGCTACAAAGGGGATGTAGGCCTTGATATCAACTGTATTATGGCTAATTATGACTTGCCATTTTCCTTCCCAGAAGATGTTGTGAAAGCGAGTCAACATATCAATACGACCATTACAGATGATCCAAAACGTTGGGATTTACGCGATGTGCCAATGGTTACTATCGATGGTGAAGATGCAAAAGACCTTGATGATGCAGTCAGTGGTCGTAAACTTGATAATGGTAACTATGAACTAGGTGTACATATTGCCGATGTAAGTCATTATGTAGTGTCACAAAAGGCTATCGATAGAGAAGCCTATAAACGCGGTACATCTGTCTATCTAGTGGACAGAGTTATCCCCATGTTACCAGAGGTACTATCCAATGGTATCTGCAGCTTAAATGCTGGCGAAGATCGGTATGCCATGACCTGTATGATGGAAATTGATACACAAGGTAAGGTTGTTAATTATCGGATTCAACCATCTATCATCCATGTGAATCGCCGTTGCAGTTATAAAGAGATTTATAAAGCATTAACCGAAGATATTATTCCTGATGACTTGGCACCTCTTATGCCGATGATTCACAATTTATCCGACATCGCAAAAACTTTAAATGATATGCGTCGTCGTCGTGGTGCACTGGATTTTGATTTCCCTGAATATAAGGTGCTTTTAGATACGGAAGGCACACCATTGCGCATTGTACGTCGCGACCGGACATTAGCGGAACGACTTATTGAAGAGTGTATGCTTATTGCAAATGAAACGGTAGCTACTCATCTAAAGAATACAAACCGTACGAGTGTATATCGTATCCATGAAACACCGAGCGAAGAAAAGATGAGTATGTATCAAAAGGTACTCAATTATTTAGGGCAAGATATTCGATTACATCTTGATGAATTAGAGCCACGCGTATTCCAACATATTTTAGATGCTGTTAAGGGCACGGATATTGAACAAGTGGCTCAAATCATGACATTGCGTTCCATGCAACAAGCTAAATATAGCATCGATAATGCAGGTCATTTTGGGTTGGCGTCGAAATGCTACACACACTTTACATCGCCTATTAGACGATATCCAGATCTCATGGTACATCGCTTATTAAAAGCTGATATGGGATGGACTGATGGATATGCAAACCGCGATACTAAAACAGAATTTTTAGAACGTGCGGCTGTCCATTCTTCAGAACGTGAACAAGTGGCTGTAGCTGCTGAGCGCGACACAGTCGATTTAAAGAAAACCCAATATATGGTTCCATTTATTGGCGAAGTCTTTGAGGGTAAAATATCTAGCATCACATCCTTTGGTATGTTTGTAGAGTTAGATAATGGTATCGATGGTCTTGTTCATATGAATATGATGACTGATGATTACTATTTTTACGATGAAGAACATTTCCTATTAGTTGGCAAGCGCACGGGTCAAATCTATCATTTAGGTGATACGGTAACGGTGACATTGGTGAAAGCTGATGTAGAAAAACGTCAAATCGATTTCGTACTTGGCGAAGTGGATAATCTTATGAGAATTCAAGAAATGATGAAGAATTCCGAAGGTTATGTAGGGGTAAGAGAAAAGAAACCGTTTGGGCGTTCTGGTATCTCTAAACAATCTAAACGAAAAGGCAAGGGACATAGCAAGTCTTCTAAACGAAGAGAACGATATTCTGGCTTATCTAGTGTTACAAAGCATAAAAAGGGACGCAAAGACCATAAAGCGTCTAAGAAAAAAGTAAAGAAACGTAAACGATAATGAAATATTAATACCTACTGTGAGGTGACTATGGCAAAGAAAGATGCACCATCATTAATTGCAGATAACCGTAAGGCACGTCATGATTTTAATATTCATGAAACCTATGAAGCGGGCATCGCATTGACGGGAACAGAGATTAAATCGATTCGCCAAGGTAAATTAAATCTTAAGGATAGCTTTATCCGCATTGATAAGGGCGAAATGCTTCTCTACGGTGTTCATATCAGTCCTTATGAACAGGGCAATCGCTTTAATCATGAGCCTGAGCGAACACGTAAACTATTGATGCATAAATCGGAAATAAAAAAATTATTCCAACAAGTGAAAGAAAAGGGATTCTCCTTGATTCCGTTGAACTTTCATTTTAGCCGTGGCTATGTGAAGGTAACGGTTGGTCTTGTAACAGGCAAAAAATTGTACGATAAACGCCAAGATATGGCAGAACGGGATGCAAAGCGTGACATTGCTAAGCGTTTGAAAGAACAACAAAAATACTGATATATAATAGGAGGATGTTTAGTGGAAGTTAATCAATACTTTTATAGTTTGGCAAAAATATCAGCTCAAAAAGCAGCTGAAAACGGAGTGCATGTAGATCCTAAATTTATATATACTCAATGGTACATTGAAACAGGTGGGTTTACATCACAACTACAAGCAACACATCATAATCTAGGTGGTGTTACAGCATCAGATGGCAGCTGGAGACATTTTACGGATTTTATTGATTTTGCTAACTATTTTGGCAATTATTTGACATACTATAGAGAAGATGGCATGACAAATGCTACATCTCTGTATTCGTATATCAATGCCTTGTACAATGGCGGATACTTTACAGCAGATTTTAATTCTTATTATGGATCTGTATTACAAGTTTTTAATACAATCAATTTCTAAACATGTTAAGGGACTGTGTTACAGTCCCTTATTTTTATGCATATTGTTAACTTGATACAAAATATAAGTTGATAAATATCACATATTTTTTTATAATGTAAACAAAGTGTGATTTATTTAGTTGACAATGTAAGTGCATGAAGAGGTGAATACTATGAGTCAAATTCGTCAAATCACAGAAATCGGTATTCTAACAGCTATGATTACAATCTTGGGAGCTATCAAAATTCCTAATCTTGTGCCGGGTATTGAGTTCCAGCTATCGGCTCCGCTAGCGGTAGCAATTTGCGCGGCCTTTGGATTTAAAAAGTACATCATCAGCGGTTGTTTATCCAGCCTTATCGGATTGGCATTGGGGACGCAAAATTTTCTAAGTGTTGCTATTGCTATGCAGTTTAGATTGGTCGTTGGTTTCTTATTATGGATTTGCAAAAATCATATGCTCGGTGTAATCCTAAGTGGTCCTATTGCATCTACAGTGGCTCGATTAACACTATCCGTCTATGTTGGTAAAGGTGCTCTCGCTATGGTTATGCTTGCTGTACCTGGCATGATCTTTACCGCTATTGTGGCGCCTATTATGACTGCTGTATTTAAAAAGGTTGTATCAGCAGCTACACATAGTGCACCTCGAAAGGTTGTGTAATGATGGGGCTATATAGTATTCGTATGCGCGGTGCAGAAGGCGGACCTCATGAAGAAGGGGGACGCCATATATCTGGGGCTGAACGCATTGTGGAAGAAAGTGATTTAGAATCTGTAGCATCCTCTTTAATTCATCGTGCATTGCATCATAGTAAAGGAAAATCAGATTTTATAAATATTCGTATAGACGCGGTTCACGATGAGGATATTACATATGTTGATTGTATTGATGTTGATGAACATGAGACTGCATCGGTAAAAGAATCACATGAATTAGCAAAAAACTTACTACAGTCTGTAGTGAGCCATAAGGCAGTAGAAAATGCTTTCACAGAACTAGGCCAACTACCAGGTAATATGCGTGGTGCCATTCTGATGGATGCCAATACAGGTGTGCGATTGGATCAAGATACTATGCGCGGTGTTCGCGTAAGTCATATGGATGCGTGTGGCAACGAAACAAGATCTATGAATGTGCATATGCGTGAAGCACTAGTACTAGCCACAAAGGTGCAGTCATGTCCTGGTATTGTAGGTGAACTTTGTTGGTCCGACGATCCAGATTATACAGTTGGGTATGTAGCATGTAATGGCATATATCATCGCATTCCGAATATGAAAGAAATGGGAAATCCTATCGGGGGCCGTGTATTTTTTGTAGATACAAATAGGCCTATTCGTGAAATTGTTGATTATTTAGAGAATACAACAGTATTGGTACGGTGGTAGCATGGATTATTATCAAGACTTTCAAAAAAAACTAGAGGCTAAGGAGCAAGAACAAAATAAAAGAACGATTAAGACCTACGAGCCCTTAGATGCAGTACGTGTAAAACGCAATGATAGCGAGTATATCATGATGGCATCTAATAATTATTTGGGGCTTACCCATGAACCTCGTGTACAACAAGCGGCTATGCAAGCAATTCAACGATATGGCACCGGCTCTGGTGGTGCTAGACTTACATCAGGATCGTTTCCATTGTTTAAGGAATTAGAAATCGCTATAGCCAATTTTAAAGAAACGGAACAGTCACTTGTGTTTAATACAGGTTATATGGCTAATGTTGGTACGATTACGGCCTTAATGAACAAGCATAGCGTCATCATTAGCGATGAATTAAACCATGCTAGTATCATCGATGGGTGTCGCCTCAGTGGAGCTCATATTGAGCGGTATAAACATAAAGATGTAGAACATGCTGAATACATTCTTAAGAATTATAAATCTGCGTATAAAATGATCATTACTGATGGTGTATTTAGTATGGATGGAGATATTGCACCATTAGATAAGCTGTATGAGTTAAGTAAGGAATATAATGCTCTTCTTATGGTAGATGATGCGCATGCGACCGGTGTCATCGGAAATGGGCGAGGTACGGCTCATCATTTTGGTCTTACCGATGTAGATGTACAGCTTGGTACCTTGAGCAAGGCCTTGGGTTCTGTTGGCGGCTACGTGGCGGGGCGTAAGGAATTGATAGAATACCTGATTAACTATAGTCGTAGCTTTATATTTTCTACAGCTTTGTCCCCGGCGGATATCGGTGCGGCTTTAGAGGCTCTACGAATTGTACGAGATGAACCATCTGTGGTCGATACATTACGTGATAATACTGTGTATATGGCACATAAATTACAGGCTATGGGCATTGATTGTGATGATGAAACACCGATATTCCCGATTGTGGTAGGCGAGAATGATCGAGCCTTAACATTGGCCCGTGAGTTAGAAGAACGAGGGGTTATTATTACAGCTATTCGACCTCCTACGGTTCCTGTTGGTGAAAGTCGCCTACGCATGACGGTGACTGCTGCTCATAGCAAAGAGCAACTTGATTATGTCGCAAAAACGCTACATGAATTACTAGTTGACATGAATATACATTAGGGGTATGATAGATAAACCAACAAACCCATGGGGATGTAAAGGTTTCGACAGGGGCGAGTGTGGTATAGATAGCGAGTCGGCGTTCCATTGGGCCGTTAAACGGTGGAAAAACATTTAAACGCAGAAGAAAATTTTGCATTAGCTGCATAAGCTACGTCCCTCATACTTGTGCCTACCAAGTGTGAATGGACGTCAAACCGTAGGCTGGCTTAATTTAGTTGTTCATATGAATTAGGCGAGACAACATGAACTGGAGTACTGTAGTTTGTCTGTGAGCGATAGGTACTTGAGACTTAAATCATAGACTGTGCTCGGAGAGGTCTATATGGCAACGCTTTTGGACAGGAGTTCGACTCTCCTCATCTCCACCATGAGATGATTCATACCGAAGATTAGTATCTTGTAATGATACTAATCTTCGGTATTTTTTTGTTTTGTACACAAATTGTTATAAAAGTCAACAATATATGGTGTGAAATTGTACGCAATTGAATGTTTAAAAATATAGATAATATCTAGCTTTATTAGAGGTTTATAGGATATAGAAATCTTGACTATCCCATGGGAATAAAGTACAATATATTGAGAAACTTATGAATTTGGATCTTATAAATTTAGTGTTATGAAAAGGAGTACATGTAATGAAGTCTCGATATTCACGCATGTTAGCAGTATTAGCAGTATCTGCTTTACTGGTGGCAGGTTGTGGTAATCAACAACAGCAATCTGCTGATGTGGCGGTAAATTCGTATAAAATCGTATCGCAAAACGCACAAGTTGATCAAACCTATACAGGTACGGTTAAGGCAGAAAATTCTGTGGCTGTACATGCTCGTATTACTGGTTATGTGGTGGAAAAATTTGTTAAAGGTGGGGACCAAGTAGTAGCTGGTCAACCTTTATATCGCATCGATTCTCGCCAATATGAATCCAATGTAGCAACAGCGGAAGCTAATGTAGCAAGAGCTAATGCAGATTATCAAAATGCAGAAACTGATTTAGGTCGTTACGAAACATTGGCAAGTCAAGACGCGATTGCACGCCAACGCGTAGATACTCAACGTTCTGCTGCAGAACAAGCTAAAGCAGCTGTAGAAGCACAACAAGCAGCATTGAAGATTGCGCAAGATAACTTGGGTGACACTATCATTTATGCACCATATTCCGGCACATTGAGCATGGATGCTGTTGATATAGGTACATTTGTTAATGCAGGATCCACGACATTGGTAACCATCGATTCTGTAGATCCTATTTTCGTTGAATTTAGCATGACTGAACAAGAGTATCTTGAATTTATGGCTACTCGTTCTGGTGATGAAAACAGCGGTCTTAATTTGAAATTACGCTTAGCTGATGGCAAGGAATATAATCAAGTAGGTTCTGTTGTTCAAGCGGCAAGAACTTTAGATCCTTCTACAGGTAAGTTAATTTTGAAAGCTTCCTTCCCTAATCCTGACCACTTATTGTTACCTAATATGTTTGCTACCGTTATTTCTCCTGGTGAAAAATTAACGGATGCCATTTTGGTACCTACAAAAGCTATTTTACAAATTATGGATAAAAACTTTGTATATGTCATCGGTCAAGATGGAACAGTATCTCAAAAGGCTGTTGAACTTGGTGGCACTACAGGGGCTTTCACAATCGTTAAATCTGGTCTCATTAGTGGTGATGAAATCGTTGTAGATGGTTTAACTAAGGTTAAAAATGGTGCAAAGGTACAAGCCACTGAATTGTCTAAAACACAAATTGAAACAGCTAAACAATAGGAGGTAAGACGTGTCGAAATTCTTTATTAATCGACCTATCTTTGCCATTGTTATTGCCATCATGATTACATTAATCGGTTTGCTTTCAATGGTTAATCTTCCGGTAGCTCGATATCCACAAATTTCACCACCAAGTGTACGTGTTAGTACCATGTATACAGGTGCTACGCCTCAAGTACTGAATGATACTGTAGCCAGTGTAATTGAGTCTCAAATTGTAGGCGTTCAAGATTTAGACTATATGACATCTGATAGTGCTAGTACTGGTACATATTCTTTGTCATTACAGTTTAATCAAGGTAGTGATCCCGATATGGATACGGTTAATACCCAAAACCGTGTGCAAGCGGCGCTAGCTCAACTGCCTTCAGAGGTCCAACAAGTTGGTGTAACAACGACAAAATCCTCTGGCGATATGGCGTACATTTTCTCCTTGAATTCTCCAAATGGTACCTTTGATAGTACATTCCTTAAAAACTATGGTACAAACTATTTGATGGATGCCATTAAGGGCGTAAAAGGTGTTGGTTCCGTTCAAGAATTCGGTTCTGACTATGCAATGCGCATTTGGTTAGATCCTAGCAAGATGCAAAAATTAGGCATTACCATGTCTGATGTAACATCTGCTATTAAAAGCCAAAACGTACAAGCTGCAGCTGGTACAGTTGGTAAAAATCCTACCAATGGAGAACAAGCATTCCAGTATCCAATTAAAATTGATGGCCGTCTAGTGACAGAGCAACAATTTGGTAATATTGTTATCAAGAACTCTAATGGTACTGTATTACATTTAAAGGATATTGCTCGTATTGATGTGGGCGCAAAAGGGTACGATTTTGTCGCTAAGTCTTCATATCGCGATCCAAATGCTCCATCTGGTGAGATTTTATTTGTTGAACATCGTCCGTCTGCTGGTTTTGCCATTTCTTTACAAAATGATGCAAATGCTTTAGAGACGATTTCAAATGTTCAAAAAATATTGCAAGAACAGTCTAAGTCTTTCCCACAAGATTTGGAATATCACGAAGTCGTAGATAATACGAAATTCGTACGTGCCTCTATTAATGAAGTAGAGCATACATTCTTTGAAGCTTTATTGCTCGTACTCATCGTAGTGTATGTATTCTTGCAATCTTGGCGTTCTACATTGATTCCGATGATTGCAGTACCTGTATCATTACTAGGAACATTTGGCGCGTTTGTATTATTAGATTTCTCCATCAATACATTAACACTGTTTGCCATGGTATTGGCTATCGGCCTTGTCGTCGATGATGCTATCGTAGTGGTAGAGGCTGTTGAATATGAGTTAAAATATAATGGTTTATCTCCAAAAGAAGCTGCCATTGCGGCTATGAAAAATGTACAAGGCCCAGTAGTTGGTATTGCCTTTGTATTAGCCGCCGTGTTCATACCTGTTGCATTTATGGGCGGTATGACCGGTATTTTATATAAGCAATTCGCCTTAACAATTGCCATTTCTGTGGCGATTTCCGCAGTTGTTGCGTTAATTTTGACACCATCGTTGTGTGCATTGATGTTAAAACCACATGTACAAAATGAACGTGAAGACTTTGTTCATCGTCAACTCAATAAATTTAATCGTGGCCTTGAACGTTTTAGTGATTGGTATGGTAAGGTGTTAGCTCGGTTGAGCCATCGTCTGAGCTTAACCGTTATTACATTACTCGTCTTTGCTGCTGGTACAGGTATCGTATTCCATTTCTTACCTACAAGTTTCGTACCTGCAGAAGATAGTGGATATTTCCTTATTGCTGTAAATGAACCACCAGGAGCAACGTCTGCTCGTACCGTGGAAACTCTTGATAAAATCAAAGATTTCTTAGAGCAAACACCGAGCATTAAAGATAATGTAGAACAAGTATTTACTGTTTCTGGGTTTGACCTTTTAGGTGGCTCTCAAAAATCTAGTGCTGGTGTTTCCTTTGCGGTATTAAAAGATTGGGATCAACGTAAATCATCTAATCAATCTGTTAATGCTATGGTGGGTGCAGTATTTGGCTTTGGTGCGAAGAATGTACCTGAAGCTAGTGTAGTAGCTTTGAATCCTCCATCCATTCCAGGCCTTGGTAACACTGGTGGCTTTACAATGTATATCATTAATAAAGCTGGTGATAGTGCTGAGGTAATGGCTGAACGGGCTCAGGCATTTATGGCAGAAGCTAGAACTAATCCGGCTATTCAAACAGTGTATACCACATTTAATACATCATCCCCATCCTTACAATTTGAAATCAATCGTGATAAGGCTGCTCAAGATGGTGTTCAGCTCACTGATATCTTCACCACATTGCAAGGTTTCTATGGTAGTATTCAAGTTAATGATTATACATCGTATGGTAAGAACTATAAGGTTGTTGTTCAAGCAGAGGATCAATTCCGTCAAAATGCTGACAACTTGAATATGCTCGCAGTTCGTAATAGTAAGGGACAAATGGTTTCTATTGCTAACTACATTACGAAAGAAAAGACGGCAACCCCTTCATCTATCACTCGTTTCGATAATGCTATGGCCGTTAAAATTGGTGGCTCTGCGGCTCAAGGATATGCTTCTGGTGATGCAATTCAAGCATTGAAGGATGCAGCTGCTAAAACATTGCCAGCTGGTTATACCTATGATTGGGGCGATCAATCCCGCGAAGAATTGAAGGCTGGATCACAAACCATGTTGATTCTAGGTCTTGGCTTGACATTTGTATTCTTGATTCTTGCTGCATTGTATGAATCCTGGAAAGTTCCATTTGCTGTATTATTCTCCGTACCATCTGGTATGATTGGTGCTGCATTAGTACCATTCTTGTTGAATTTTACAGGTCGATTCCAATTAGCAAATGACATCTATATGCAAATTGGTTTGTTAACATTGGTAGGTTTAGCTGCTAAGAATGCTATTCTGATTATCGAGTATGCGAAGATTCGTGTTGACGAACGCGGTATGGATGTTGTCGATGCGGCTATCGAAGCGGCTAAGATTCGTTTGCGTCCAATCTTGATGACGTCCTTTGCATTCATCCTAGGCGTATTGCCATTGGCAATTTCTACTGGTGCCGGTTCTGGTGCTCGTACATCGATGGGTATCACAGTTGTAGCAGGTATGACAACAGCTACATTCTTTGGTATCTTTATCATTCCAATGCTTTTCATTATCGTCGAAAAGATTGGTCCTGGATTCTTTACAAAACGTAAAAAGGATCACTAATTCCAAATTTCATAACACAAATAAAACACGCTTATAACATAGCTTATAGGCGTGTTTTTTTAACTATTTTATGGTATAATATGCTAGTTAAAACGATTTAATTATCGCATGGGCGATATTGTGAAATATTTATATAAAAGAGGTATAAACATGAGTGAAGTAAAAACATTTGTGGCTGGTCATAAAAGCCCTGATACTGATTCTATTTGTTCTGCTATTTCTTATGCTAATTTGTTAACACAAATGGGTACACCTGCAACGCCTGTATGTGCTGGTGATGCGAATAAGGAAACTAAATACGCATTGGAACATTTCGGTTTCGAACACCCACAAATCGTTACAAACTGGGAAGAGTTCGCTCCTAATGGTGGCGATTTATACTTAACTGACCATAATGAATCCAAGCAAATCATCGATGGTTACAAATCTATGAATATGTGTGGTGTTATCGATCATCACCGTATTGGCGATTTTGAAACTGATGGCCCTGTATTCATTCGCATGGAACCAGTAGGTTGTACAAATACAATTTTGACTAAACTTTATATTGAAAACAATCAAGAAATTCCTAAGAATATTGCCGGTTTGATGTTGTCTGCTATTATTTCTGATACTGTATTGTTCCGCTCTCCAACATGTACAGAAACAGATAAGGAAATGGCTCATAAACTAGCTGCTATCGCTGGTGTAGATATCGATTCCTATGGTTTAGATATGTTGAAAGCTGGCGCAGATATTTCTGATTTAACAAACGATGAAATCGTACGTACAGATATGAAGGAATTCTCCGAAGCAGGTCAAACGATTTCTATCGGTCAAATTTCCGTTATGGATACAACTGATGTGTTGGCTAAGCAAGCTGAATTAGTAGCAGCTCTAGAAGCTCTTCGTACAACTAACGGCTATGCTGCATCCTATATTATGGTTACCAATATTCTTGATGAAAGTACAACATTGATCTATAGCGGCGATGTAGAATCCGTTGTAGTTAACGCATTTGGTAAAGACGTAAAAGATAATGCTGTATTCTTACCAAATACAATGTCCCGTAAGAAACAAATTGTACCTCCAATTTTAGGAGCTATGAAATAATAAAGGATATCGACATATCATGGTAATAAAAACGTTGCTCTTGCAACGTTTTTATTATATGTGATGGTCATTTATAATTACTCATTTTATGTTATAGATAAGGAGATACCATGCAATCATTGTTAGATGGCTTGAATCGGGAGCAACAACAAGCTGTACAACATACCGAAGGCCCACTATTGATTTTAGCAGGTGCAGGATCAGGGAAAACAAAGGTATTAACTGTACGTATAGCATATTTACTAGCTCAAGGTGTAAATCCTTATGAAATCTTAGCCATTACATTTACCAATAAGGCGGCTAAGGAAATGAAAAGCCGTGTAGAAGGCCTTGTAGGCGATGTAGCTAATCGAATTTGGTTAAGTACATTCCACAGCTTTTGTGCTAAATTTTTACGCTTTGAATTAGATAATTTTTTAGGTTATAACAGTAATTTTACAATTTATGATACATCTGACTCTCAAGTCGTTATAAAAGCAGCGTTGAAGGCCCTTAATCTGGACGATAAATATTATCCTGTAGGTGCCATGATTAGTGCTATTTCCGATGCGAAAAATAAATTGATGTTCGCTTCAGATTATAGAAAACAAGCACGTGACTTTTACCAACAAAAGGTAGCTGATGTCTATGAGTACTACGAACGAGAGTTGCGCAAAAATAATGCATTAGACTTTGATGATTTGTTGCTTGTAGCTGTTAAATTATTACAATCTAACGCCGCTGTGCTAGACAAATACAGCAAACGTTTTAGATATGTTATGATTGACGAATATCAAGATACAAACCATGCTCAATACTTATTGGCGTATTTACTATCATCTCATTGGAAGAATATTGCCGTCGTAGGTGATGCTGACCAAAGTATTTACGCATGGCGTGGTGCAGATATTCAAAATATTCTCGATTTTGAAAAGGATTATCCAAATTGTACATCCATTAAATTGGAGCAGAATTATCGTTCTACCAAAATTATCTTGGATGCTGCCAATGCTGTTATCGACCATAATGAAGGACGTCCAGAAAAGAACCTTTGGACTGATAAGGTAGAAGGGGCTAAAATTCAGCACTTTACGGCGCAATCGGAACATGAAGAGGCTGCTTTCATAGGCGATACAATTGTAAAAAAACATGATATTCACGGCGTACCGTATGGTGATATGGCCATCTTGTATCGTACCAATGCACAATCCCGTGTGCTAGAAGAAGCATTGATTAAACGTGCTCTACCGTACACTATGGTAGGTGGCACTAAGTTCTATGATCGTAAAGAAATCAAAGATGTGCTCGCCTATTTGCGCGTATTATATAATCCGTTTGATGATTTAAGTTTATTGCGTATTATTAATGTGCCAAAGCGTAGTATAGGTGCTACTACGGTATCTAAATTGCAAGATTATGCCCGTGAAAATGGTACATCCTTATTTATGACCTTAACACAATTGCACTTGGTCGATACCATTAAAGGAAAAACGAAAGAGAAACTTGAAGAATTTGGCATTTTAATTTTTACACTTGTTGCAGAAATGGATGATAAATCCGTCCTTGATATTTTAGAAGCTATCCTTGATAGAACTAGCTACTTGGCTCAATTAGAGGAAAGTACGGATCCACAAGATCAAGCGCGGGCAGAAAATATCGGTGAATTATTATCTGTAGCAAAGGATTTCCAAGATACAAATCCAACGGGGACTGTGGAAGATTTCTTGGAACAAGTAGCTCTAGTGAATGATGTCGATTCCTTTGAACAAGAGGAATCTAAGGTTACCTTGATGACATTACATGCTGCTAAAGGTCTTGAATTTCCTATCGTATTCCTCGGTGGCTTAGAAGAGGGCTTATTCCCACATAGCCGTACCTTGATGAATCCAGAGGAAATCGAAGAAGAACGACGCCTCGCGTATGTAGGGATTACGCGTGCTGAGAAGGAATTATACATTTCTAATGCTACAACTCGTACCGTATTTGGTCGTACTAGTAGCTATTTACCATCTCGTTTCATCGATGAAATTCCGGCGGAATTAGTCGATGGTTTACGTGCGAAACGAAGAATTCCTGATGATATTAAACCAACAGTACCACGACATATGTCTGTAGCAAGTCGCCCTGTAACAAAACCGATTATTCGCAATGAAGTGATTGCTGATTGGAAGGTTGGGGATACTGCTATTCACAGTAAATGGGGGAATGGTAAGGTTGTCAATGTTTCTGGTGAAGGGGCTGGTATGAAGTTGACCATCGAATTTCCTACACAAGGCGTTCGCGTCGTTATGGCCAAGTTTGCACCGGTAAAAAAAGGTTAGAACAATCATTGTATGATATAGAGGATAATTATGAATCCTAAAGATAGAATAGAACAATTACAAAAAGAATTGACTCATGCGCAGTATTTATATTATGTAAAAGACGCGCCAACCATGAGCGATTTTGAATATGATCAAAAATATCGTGAGCTCGTGGATTTAGAAACGGCACATCCTGAATATATTGTGCCATCGTCTCCGACACAGCGGGTTGGCATCAAAGCGGATGGTCCCTTTGAAAAAGTAGTCCATGGTAGACCTATGCTCAGCTTATCCAATGTGTTTAGTGCGGATGAAGTGCGTGCTTTTGACCAACGGGTAACGAAGGAATTGGGACATCAAACAAAGGCTTATGTGGTGGAGTTGAAAATTGACGGCTTAGCTGTTAATTTGCACTATGAAAATGGTATCTTTGTTCGTGCCGTCACACGCGGTGATGGTAAGGTAGGGGAAGATGTAACAGCCAATGTGCGTACCATCAAATCCATTCCTTTATACCTAGAAAATGCTCCAGAATTTATCGAAATTCGCGGTGAAGCGTACATGCCACATAGCGAATTTAAGCGTATCAATGAGGAACGCGATGAAGAAGGGTTACCGACCTTTGTCAATCCTCGCAATGCAGCGGCAGGTTCCTTGCGTCAACAAGACCCTGCTATCACAGCAAGTCGTAATCTTGCGTTCTTTGCCTATGCCATCGGTTCTGAAAGCGGTGCTAATATTCATACGCAAGAGGAATTGTTACATACATTGGAGAATTTCCATTTTTCCGTAAATCCTCATTATCGCGTTTGTAATACCGTAGACGAAGTTATTGAGGCTATTAATTATTGGGGCGAAAAACGTCATGAACTGCCATACGATACAGATGGTATGGTTATAAAGGTCAATGATTTTAATGATCAAGAGATGTTAGGCTCGACGGCAAAGGACCCTAAGTGGGCTACGGCTTATAAATATCCTCCAGAAGAGGTAGAAACAATTATCAAAGATATTACCATTAATGTAGGACGTACTGGTGTATTGACGCCAACTGGAGAATTAGAACCTGTGTTTGTATCCGGCACTAATGTGAGTCGTGTTACATTACATAATCAAGATTTCATCACTGAAAAAGATATTCGTATTGGTGACCATGTACTAATTCACAAGGCGGCTGAAATCATTCCAGAAGTCATTCGTGTATTGCCTGAAAAACGTACGGGCAGTGAGGTTCCTTTCACAATTCCCAATCGTTGTCCTGTTTGTGAAAGTCCAGCAGTACGCCGCGAAGGTGAAGCGGCCATTCGCTGTACTAATAAACATTGTCCTGCTATTGAAAAGGAACAAATCATTCACTTTGCATCTCGTGATGCGATGAATATCGATGGACTTGGCCCAAGTATTGTGGAAAATTTAATTAATGAAAAATTGATTACCAATGTAGTTGATTTATATCATTTGACTACGGAATCCATCATGGGTATGGACCGTATGGGTAAAAAATCGGCAGATAATCTTGTGAAAGCTATTGCAGATTCTAAATCTCGTGGATTAGACCGCGTACTATTTGGCCTTGGCATTCGCCTTATCGGTTCTAAAGCGGCCGGTACAATTGCTAATGTTGTGAAGTCTGTGGATAGATTTTTAACGATTAGTAAAGACGAATTAGTGGCGGTGGAAGAAATTGGACCTACCATGGCAGATAGCATTATCGAATATCGAGAGGACCCTCAACATATTAAAATCATCAATGGCTTAATCGAAGCCGGTTTAAAAATGGACGTAGATGTACAAGAAGCCGCTGGTAATGAAATGGAAGGTGAAATCGTTGTTCTTACTGGTAAACTCGAGGTCATGGGTCGTAGCGAAGCTGGTAAACTATTAGAAAAACACGGCGCTAAGGTGACCGGGTCCGTATCTAAGAAAACAACACTTGTCGTTGCTGGTGAAGATAGTGGCAGTAAATTGACAAAAGCGAATGAACTTGGTATTCGCGTCATTAATGAAGAAGAATTTACTGAATTATTACGTGATTTAGGCGAATTATAATCCTTTATTTTGAAAATAAAACCTATTTGCTTTATAATAATAAGATATGAAAGGATGTGGACCGATGAAAATCAGCCAAGAGGAAATTAAAAAAATCGCTTTACTGTCCCGATTAGAAGTAAAAGAAGATAAAATGGCTAGCGTTGAGAAGGAATTATCCGATATCTTAACGTATGTAGCAGAATTAAATGAATTAGAATTAGATGATGTAGAAGTAATGGCTCATGCTGTTCCTTTGCATAATGTATTTAGAGAAGATGAGACTAAACCTTCTTTAGATCACGACTTAGCATTGTCTAATGCACCTGAAGAAGAAGATGGGTACTTTAAGGTGCCTCGCGTTGTACAAGAATAGGAGGTTTCACTGTGGCAACAATTCATGAATTACACACTAAATTAGTGAACAAAGAAATCAGTGCTGTAGAATTAACAAATGCAGTGATTAGTCACAAAGCAAAAGTGGAACCAGAGGTACATGCGTATTTATCTGATTCTCACGAATTAGCATTAGCATCTGCAAAAGCTGTAGATGAAGCAATTGCTAAAGGTGAAGCTATTTCTCCATTAGCAGGTATTCCTGGCGCTATTAAGGATAATATTTGTATTAAAGATCAACCTGCTACATGTGCATCTAAAATGTTGGAACATTTCATTCCTCCATATAATGCATCCGTTATTGAACGATTACATGCTAATCACTTGGTTAGCTTAGGTAAACTTAACATGGATGAATTCGCCATGGGCGGTTCCACAGAAAATTCCGCATTAGCTAAAACAGCTAATCCATGGAATTTGGAATGCGTACCAGGCGGTTCTTCCGGTGGTAGTGCAGCTGCAGTATCCAGTGGTTCTGCTATTTGGGCATTGGGCTCCGATACAGGTGGTTCTATCCGCCAACCAGCATCCTTCTGTGGTGTGGTAGGTATGAAGCCTACCTATGGTAATGTATCACGTTATGGTTTGATTGCTTTTGCATCCTCCTTGGATCAAATTGGACCTGTTACACGGGATGTAACTGATGCTGCATTGGTATTAAATGCCATTGCTGGTCATGACCCTAAGGATTCCACATCCATTCCTGGCGAACGTATAGATTATACAAAAGCTCTTGTGAACGATGTTAAGAATTTAAAAATCGGTGTACCGAAAGAATTCTTTGGCGATGGTCTTAATGCAGAAGTACGCAAGGCTATTGATGAAGCAATTGAAACATATAAAAAATTAGGTGCTGAAATCGTTGAGGTTTCCTTGCCTAGCACAAAATATGCTTTGTCTGCATACTATATTATCGCATTGGCAGAAGCAAGTTCCAACTTGGCTCGTTATGATGGTGTAAGCTATGGTTTGCGTGTGCCTGCAGATAATTTGGTAGAAATGTCTACTAAAACTCGTACAGAAGGCTTTGGACCAGAAGTACAACGCCGTATCTTGCTCGGTACCTATGTATTGAGCGCAGGTTATTACGATGCATATTATTTGAAAGCCCTTAAAGTACGTCGCGTTATCAAAAATGAATTTGATGCAGCCTTCTCCAAGGTTGATTTGTTATTGGCTCCAACAGCCCCTAACACAGCGTATAAGTTTGGTGAAAAAATCAATGACCCATTAGCAATGTACTTAGAAGATATTTGTACAGTTCCAGCTAACTTAGCAGGTATTCCTGGTATTAGCATTCCAGCGGGCATGAGTAGCGATAACTTGCCAATCGGCTTACAATTATTGGGTCCTGCAATGGGCGAAGAAACATTGTTACGTGCCGCTTTCACATTCGAACAAGCACGTCCAGATTGTCAATTAGTAGCACCAACTGGGGAGGTTTCTCTATGAGTAGTAAATACGAAACAGTCGTTGGTTTAGAGGTTCATACAGAGCTTACGACTAAGTCTAAAATCTTCTGTGGTTGTACCACTGAATTCGGCGGTGATCAAAATACACATGTATGCCCAGTATGTCTTGGCTTACCTGGTGCTATGCCTGTGTTAAATAAACAAGTAGTAGAATTTGCTATCAAAGTAGGTTTAGCGTTGAATTGTGAAATTCTTAAATTCAACAAATTTGACCGTAAAAACTACTACTATCCTGATTTACCTAAAAATTATCAAACATCTCAATACGATTTGCCAATCTGCTTGAATGGTCACTTAGACATTGAAGTCAATGGTGAAACTAAACGCATCGGTATCACACGTATTCACATGGAAGAAGACGCTGGTAAATTGGTTCATAGCGGTAATACGATTTCCGATTCTAATTCTTCTAATGTTGACTATAACCGTACAGGCGTACCTCTTCTTGAAATCGTATCTGAACCAGATATTCGATCCGGTGCAGAAGCGAGAGCATACGTTGAAAAATTGCGTTCCATTTTGCAATATTTAGAAGTATCTGACGGTCGTATGGAAGAAGGTTCCTTGCGTGGTGACTGTAACGTATCCGTACGCCTTCGTGGCTCCAAAGAATTTGGTACACGTACAGAAACTAAAAACGTTAACTCCTTAACAGCTATTCAAAAGGTTGTTGAATACGAAGCATTGCGTCAGGCTAAGCTTATCGAAGCTGGCGGCAAAGTAGACCAAGAAACACGTACATGGGACGATGCACAAGGCATCACTCTTGGCATGCGTAAGAAGGACGAAGAAAACGATTACCGTTACTTCCCAGAACCAGACTTGGTACCAATCGTAATTACGGACGAAAAAATCGAAGAAGTACGTCGTTCCTTGCCTGAATTGCAAGATGCTAAAATTGCGCGCTTTGTATCCGAATATGGCTTGTCTCGTGAAGATGCAACCATCCTTACCATGGCTCGTAAGACGGCTGATTATTTAGATGCAGCTGTGAAAGCTGGCGCAGATCCTAAGACTGTGGCTAACTGGATGCTTGGTGATTTGTCTAAGATGATCAATGAAAGCGGCTTAACATTTGGTGAATCTAAGGTAAGCCCTGAAAACTTGGCTGGTATGATTGCTCTTATTGAAAAAGGCACCATTTCTGGTAAAATTGCGAAAAAAGTTATCGTATCCATGTGGGAATCCGGCAAGGATGCTGATGCTATCGTAAAAGAAGAAGGTCTTGTTCAAATTACAGATACTGGCGCTATTGAAGAAATCGTAAAACAAGTTATCGCCAATAACCCACAACCAGTGGCTGACTTTAAGGGCGGTAATGGCAAAGCTATCGGTTTCTTGGTAGGTCAAGTTATGAAAGAATCCAAAGGCCGTGCTAACCCTGGTATGGTTAACCAATTATTACAAAAATTCTTAAACGACTAAGACTGTCTTGACTTAGCTCATCTTAATATTGTATAAATGAATTGTCCTCTATGGTATATTTACCATAGGGGATATTTTGTTTCCATGACTATTATGGTATAATAAATTGTATAAAATTGATTATATGTTTTGTGATAAGGAATATATCATGAATAACCAAAATACAATGAATGAAAATAAAGAACAAGAAACTAAGACACGTGTCCTAAGCGATACAGAGCGCCGCGATTTTGATGGCGTTACCATTGATGAAGAAGGGGATACTGTACAAGTTGAATTTACACCTACTCAAAAAGAAGAAGACCGAAGTGGGTATGAGCAATTTCAAGACTATGGCCCTCGTGTGAAGGTATATCATTTTGGCGGTTCTAGTTGGCTAAGCCGTATCATTATGATTATTGTATTAGCTGCAATCTTAGCAGCTATCGTATTCTTTGGTGGCATCATCTTGTCCATCGTCGGCGTAGTCATCCTAGTAGGGGCTATTATCTCCTTTATCTTAGGCTTGTTTTAATGGTATAATATATCTATTATGACAAGACGGTGGCAAGTCCATTCGATGATGCTAAAGGGGTACTATGAACGTAGTTCTATCAACATTAAACTCAAAATTTATACATTCTTCACTAGCCTTGAGATATCTCAAGGCTTATGGTGAAGCCCATGGACAGGCATACGATATAGTGGAATATACTATTAATATGCCTGTTTTGCATATTCTTAGCGATATTACAGAGCATGATATCGATATATTAGGCTTTGCTTGTTATATCTGGAATATCGAAATGACACTACATGTGGTGGACATGGTGAAAGCCGTACGACCAGATATTAAAATTGTATTGGGCGGACCAGAGGTTTCTTTCACAGCCGATGAATTATTAGAACGATGTCCGAATATCGATTATATTGTACAAGGTGAGGGCGAGGAAGCATTCCATGCTCTTGTAACAGCCTTACAGCTTGGTAATGATGGATTAGACCCTGTGATTCCCGGCGTGAGAGGACGTAGGGATGGTAGTATTCTAGGATCTTTAGAGGCTGTAGAGATTTCTGATTTATCGTCTATACCATTTCCATATACAGAAGAAGATATGGATGATTTAGAGCATAAGATCATTTATTATGAATCCTCTCGTGGTTGTCCTTTTTCCTGTCAGTACTGTTTGTCGGGCAATAAGAATACTGTACGATTCTTTCCTCAAGAGAGGACATTAGAAGAATTGCAATGGTTTATTGATCATGGTGTGAAGCAAGTAAAATTTGTAGACCGCACCTTTAACTGTGCACCTCATCATCATAGACCACTTATGGAGTTCATGAGAGACAGCGATACAGATATGAATTTCCACTTAGAAATGGAACCGGAGCTTATGACGGAGTGGGAAACCAACATTCTTTGTGAAACGCCGCCTGGACGCATTCAAATCGAGGTAGGTGTACAAAGTACGCATAAGAAAACATTAGATGCTATCAATCGCTATAATGATTGGCCATACATCCAAAAATCTATACGTCCTATTATTCAAGCAGGACGTACGCATGTTCACATGGATCTTATCGTAGGATTGCCTCATGAGGATTTTAAACGATTTGGACAATCTTTTAATGATTTATTTAGCTTACAACCTCATGCATTACAAATTGGATTCTTAAAATTGCTAAAAGGATCTGGTGTACGACGGATGAATGAATATAAATATGTAGCAGATCCATTGGCTCCATATGAGGTTCTAAGCACGCATTTACTACCTTATGATGATGTACGTTTCTTGAAATATTTTGAAGATGTCTTTGAGCGTTTTTATAATAGTGAACGATTTAGAACAACCTTTGGCTATATTGGACAACAATTGATTCACGGTGAAACTGATGCATTTACTTATTTCTGTGATATGACATCTGCATGGCTTAAGGAAGGTAATCATAAGGTTAATCTTAAGGATATAGACCAAATTGAATTCTTATATCGTTTCTTCCTTGATAAAGGTGATACGATAGCTGCAGAATTATTGCAATACGATACATTGGTAAGTTATCGCGGTAAGGTTCGCAGCGAAGCAGTAGGATTGCCGAAACAAACGAAGGAATTGCTACAAGTAGGCGAAGCATTTTGGCGTAATGAAGAGATAGCTTCTACATTTATTCCGAATTATACATTTAAAGAATGGCGCAAGATTCGCCAACAATATGTGGAAATGACCATGAGCCGTGAAACAGCCGCTTATTTAGGAATTCAACATATACCGGAAGGGGCTTTCACAGTAATTATAGATGTGAATAAAGAGGTGGCCCCATTTATTCGCCCTGAAAACATACAATGATATAGAGGAGTGTTATGTCAGATACAACGAGACCGAAACGGTACCGGATGGTGTCAAAATTTTATAAAGAAACATATGGTGAAAAGGTATATAAATTACCTGTTGCATTGCCGTTAACCTGTCCTAATCGTGATGGATCAGCCGGTGTTGGGGGATGTACATTCTGTGGTGAAATCGGTGCTGGTTATGAAAATAGACCGGCATGGATGACGGTGCGCATGCAGTTAGAAGAAAATATTGCTCATATCGGACCTAAATATAAGGCTAAAAAATTTATTCCTTATTATCAAAACTTTAGTAATACCTATTTACCACTTGAGGATTTCAAATCCTATATGGAACAAGGCTGTATTGATGAGGCGGTGGGGATTGCTATCGCTACGAGACCGGATTGTATTTCCAATGAATATTTAGATGTTTTGCAGGATATACAACAGCGATTTCATAAGGATATCTACATCGAATTAGGATTGCAAACCGTTAATTATCATACACTTGATAAAATCAATCGGGGCCATGATTTAGCGCAGTTTATCGATGCGGTTCTACGCATTAAGCGTTATGGATTTAATGTGACCACACATATGATTGTAAATTTGCCATGGGATACGATGGAGGATACCATTGAAGGGGCTAAAATTTTATCATCCCTTGGCGTTGACCAAGTAAAGTTACATGCTCTATATATTGTGAAACATACATTGATGGCCAAATGGTATGAAGAAGGTCAAATCACCTTGATTAGCGCCGAGGAGTATGCGGAGCGCGTCGTTCAGTTTTTACGCCATCTCCATCCAGATATCGTGTTACAACGATTAGTGGGTCGTGCCCCAGAGGATAATACATTATTTACCAATTGGTCTATGGGCTGGTGGCGTGTACAGGATTTAATCGACGATATGATGGATGAACTAGATGCACATCAAGGCGATTTATGTGATTATTTAAATGGTAAAGCAGTACGTAAATTTATAGATGGGGGACAAGCATGAGCGAACGGGTATTTACCTTTCCTACCTATGACTTAGCACAATCTATACTAGGTCAACACAATAGATATTTACAAATGATGAATGAAGTCATTCCTGCGGATATTGTATCCCGTGGTGATACAGTTGTCATAAAAGGGGACGAGCTTCAAGTAGAGGCGTTGTATCGGACATTGGAGGAACTGGTATTCCTCTATAAAGAAGGCAGTACAATTACAGAATCTCAAGTTCGCATTGCGGCTAAGATGGTGATGAATGGCAAAGGGGATGCCCTTCACTCTATGTTTGAGGATACTTTGTCCGTAACGATGCGCGGTAAAAGCATTACGCCAAAGACGGAAGGTCAAAAGCAATATGTAGACAGTATTCGCAAGAATACTATCACCTTTGGCATTGGACCTGCCGGTACGGGTAAAACGTTCTTAGCTGTTGCATTAGCCGCATTTTACTTGAAGAACCGCAATGTAGATAAGATTATTTTGACGCGACCTGCCGTAGAGGCTGGTGAACGACTAGGGTTCTTACCTGGCGAATTACAAGATAAGGTGGATCCATATTTGCGTCCGCTTTATGATGCGTTGCACGAAATGTTTGGTATTGAACAAGTACAACGCTTTATGGAACGGGGCACAATCGAGGTAGCACCATTAGCGTACATGCGCGGTCGTACATTAGAAAATGCATTCGTCATCTTGGATGAAGCACAGAATACGACGGCAGAGCAAATGAAGATGTTCTTAACCCGTTTAGGTAATAACTCTAAAATGGTCGTCAATGGTGATAAAACACAAATTGACTTGCCTCCGCGTGTGACATCTGGTCTTTATGAAGCAGAAAAGGTATTAAAACGCGTGTCTGGTATTCATATGGTGTATTTTACAGATCAAGATGTGGTGCGTCATGATTTGGTAGGTCGCATCGTTAAAGCCTATGATGCATACCATCAAAAGCTTTCAAAGGAAGAATAAGAATTATGCATATACAAATTAGTTATGATGATGGTATAGCCAAAGATACTAAGATTGAAGAGGTTATACAAAAGGTTTGCGATGAAGTGAGCCGCGTGTATGGACTTGAAGATGATGAGTTAAGCATTCTACTATGCGACAATAAGAAAATTCATGAACTAAATAAGGAATATCGCGGTATTGATAGACCAACAGATGTATTGTCCTTTGCCCTTAATGAAGGGGACGATTACGAAGGCAGTGAAGAGGAACATCACCTATTGGGGGATATGATACTCTCCTTGGAACGAGCTCATGAACAAGCTGTCGAGTACGGGCATAGTTTTGAACGGGAATTAGCCTATTTAACAACACATAGTTGTTTGCATATTTTAGGCTATGACCATATGACCGATGAAGATAAAAAAGAAATGCGCACAGAAGAAGAATTTGTGCTTTCTAATTTAGGGTATGTACGAGAGGATCAACCATATAATGAATAAAGCAGAACATTTTAAATCCGGCTTCGTAGCCGTTGTAGGGCGACCAAATGTAGGCAAGTCTACCATGATTAATGCTTTGATAGGCGACAAGATTGCCATTGTATCCGATAAGGCACAGACAACGCGTAACCGCATTATTTGTGTTTACACCGATGAAGAAAAACAAATCGTTTTCATGGATACACCTGGCGTACATAAGCCAAAACATAAATTAGGTGAATTCATGGTCGATGCAGCCATTGAATCTTTGAAGGAAACAGAGGCTGTTCTATTTGTTGTGGCAGGTAATGAAAAACGAGGTCCAGGAGATAATTTTATCATTGAACAATTAAAACGTGTGAAAGTACCGGTATTCCTCGTAGTCAATAAGATTGATACACTGCAAAAAGAACAAGTGTTAGAAGCCATTGTATCCTATCAAGATGCGTATCCATTTGCTGGTGTCATTCCTATTTCGGCAAAAAATAAAGAAAATTTATCTGAACTTCTTACTGTGCTAGGTGAGCATTTGCCAGAAGGTCCTCAATACTTCCCAGAAGATATGATTACGGATCAACCAGAACGATTGATTATTTCCGATATCGTTCGCGAAAAGATTTTGTTGTCTACCCGTGATGAAATTCCTCATGCTATCGCTGTCGATGTGGATGAAATGAAGACCCGCGATGATGGAACCACATATATTCGTGCTACCATCTATTGTGAACGCGATTCTCAAAAGGGCATTATCATTGGTAATAAGGGTGCGTTACTACGTAAGATTGGCGCAGAAGCGCGCATGGATATTCAAAAGTTGTTGGCTACAAAAGTGTATCTTGATTTATGGGTTAAGGTTAAAAAAGATTGGCGCAATAAATCGGGTATGCTTTCAGAATTGGGATATAAAAAATAGATTATTTAGATTGATTATAGTTAGAAAGGATTGTTATGGACAGTATAGATGCCCTGTTACCGATTGGGTTCGGCATAGTATGTATTTTCTTAATTAACTTTTTGGTGGTAGCAAAATTTTCCTTTGCACGGTTGCGCAAGGAACACGTAGAGGATATGGAAATCCTACATGAAAAGGATCGTCAATTCTTGTTAAAGCTATACCAAAATCCTGAGTATTTTCTTAATACTACACAATTTCTAATACTCTTTTTCATTCTCACCTTGGCGGGAACTGGTACATATATCTTTAATAGCTTTGTAGCTGGTATTATGGATATTTTCAATATCCATGGAACCTGGGTTCATCATATTTTGGATTTTCTCTTGCTTATTATCATTAGCCTTATTGTCCTCATCTTTGGTGAAATTGTACCGAAAGCATTGGGATTATCATTCCCTACAAAGTATGTCAATATGCATAGCCGCATCGTCGTTGGTGTTGGTCGTATTGTATATCCTTTTGTATGGTTAGCTAGTAAAATATCTAACTGTATCCTTAAATTTTACCAAACAAAATATCTAACTGAACTAGACCTTGTATATACGGAAGAGGAACTACGCATGATGATTTCTCGAAGTCATGAAGAAGGTCAGTTGAATCAGGTAGAATCTGAGTTGATAGACAATGTTTTCAACTTTGTGGAACGTATGGCAAAAGAGGTTATGGTACCTCGCCAAGATGTGGATTGTATTTTCGTTGAAGATGGTTATGATGAAGCCATGAAGGTCATTCGTTCTACATCGCATACGAGATACCCATTGTGTGTGGAAGATAAGGATCATATTGTAGGCCTTGTACACATTAAGGATTTGATGGAACGTCAAAAGCAGGCTAGAAAAGATTTGCGCAATATCAAACGAGATATTTTGACAGTTCCTGAGGTTATGAAATTATCTACCTTATTGCAATACATGCGAACACGTCGTATTTACCAAGCCGTTGTTGTCGATGAATACGGCGGTATGGTTGGCCTTGTGGGGTTAGAGGATATCATCGAAGAATTGGTAGGGGATATTCAAGACGAACATGAACCTCATTTGCCGGCTACGATGAGTTATTCTGATGGCTCCTTTGAGTTTGACGGCAAGGTTCTTGTCGATGAAGTATCTGAAATGATGAATATTCACATTGAAGACTCCGATTCCGATACGATTGGTGGCTATATCTTCGGTCTATTAGGCCGCACTCCAATTGTGGGGGATACTGTTGATGCTTATGGTTATACATTTGAAGTAATTAAGATGCAAGGTTATCGTATTTCACGTTTGCGTGTAACACCTTTACCTGAGTCTGAAACTGTTACGGACGATGAACATGAACAAGATTAGTGGCGCTTTCAATACGCCGGCCATCGTAGTGAGTCGGAAAAAATATAAGCTCTATTCGGTGTTCACCTTTATCACGCCGTCCTTAGGTATCATTAGGGCTTCGTTTCCGCATAAACGGTTGCAAACATTGCGTAATGCATCCTATTTACGTCCTTTCAGCGCTATGTATATTACAGTTGTGCAGGACGGGGAATTTGTGAAAGTCACACAAATCGATGGTTCCTATGTGGTGGAATCCTTAGATACGAATCTAGATAATATTGCGTATGCAGCCGTAGCCAGTGAACTAATACAAGAACTTTTTGCATTGTATTATGTTGATCGTAATGTATTTAATGTTGTGGTCAACTATTCAAAATCGATACGTCAACGAAATGTACGTTTAGGTACCATCATATTGGGATGGCAAATGCTATCGTTAGCCGGTGTGATGCCACAATATGAAGCATTTACTACTGGAGATGGAATCGATTTATTTTGGGATGAATTGCGCATACATACGCATATGAATCCATCCCTTCCATTACGTAATGCCATGCCAAATGTATTGGCCTATCAATGGGGCGATGCAGCACCTATTGAACTTTCTGGAACTGTATGGAAGGAACTAGAACGATTACTATTTTCTTATTGTGAACAGGAAATAGGTAAACAATTACAAAGTGTAAAATTTCTGATGAGTTTATAAAACATACTAATAAATTATTAGGTATCGATTCATAAGACTCCTTATCAAAAATTTTTATAAATTTTGAACCACTTATCTCGAATAGGTTAGATAAACCTATTTAAGATAAGTGGTTTTCTTATATAGAAAAAATATAATGTATTACCTGAATATATATCTCATTTATGAGTTAGAAAATACAAATTAAAAGTTTTATACTAAATACATTAGTGATTGTTCTATATAGGTTAGAGTGTTACTAGAGCCCTGTTAGTGGAGGCTCTATTTTATTTTTTTATTTTAAAACTATAGATTATAGAAAATGTTAAAGGATTGTATGGAATGGAATTATTTGAGTATATAAAGACATTAGGTAATGTAGGTGTGGCTCTATCTGGTGGTGTAGATTCATCCTATTTAGCATATGCCGTTAAACAATCAGGTATTCCATGCAAAGCATATACTGTAAAGTCTCAGTTTGTGCCACAATTTGAATTAGACGATGCCAAGAAAATAGCAGAGTTTATCGGTATTCCCTTAGAAATCATTGATATCGATGTACTCGAACATGATGATGTAACGAGTAACCCAAGTGATCGATGCTATTACTGTAAACATCATGTATTCACAACGATAAGTGAACAGGCTAAACGCGATGGATTTTCCATATTATGCGATGGAACCAATGCCAGTGATGAGGTAGATGATCGCCCTGGTATGAAAGCAATAGCTGAGCTATCTGTTAAGTCGCCACTAAGAGACTATGGCTTAACAAAATCTATGATTCGCCAGTTGGCCAAACAGGCTAATTTATTTACCTGGGATAAACCATCCTACGCCTGTTTAGCCACGAGATTTCAAGCGGGACAGCACATAACAGGTCATGATTTAGAACATATTGAAAAAGCGGAAGAGTATTTATTTTCGTTAGGTTTATCAGATTTTAGAGTTCGTCTGATAGGACATACTGCTAAAATTCAAGTCCCAGAGAATCAAATAGCTATTGTTATTAAGAATAGGATTGAGATTCTCATATTTTTTAAATCTATGTTTGATGATGTTGTATTAGATTTAGAGGTGCGTTCATGAGCGATGATATTAGATCACTTTTAGAACAAGTAAAAAATGGACAGGTAGATGTGGATGCAGCCTTATTAAAGCTAAAGATGAAACCCATAGAGGATTTAGGGTATGCAAATGTAGATTTACATCGTCAATTACGGCAAGGTGTACCAGAGGTTATTTATGGTGCTGGTAAAACTAGTGAACAAATCGTGGGTATTATCTCCTCCATGCAGTCTAACGGGCAAGGTCATATATTGATTACACGATTATCATCTGATGTGGCTGCAGAGGTTCAAAAGCAGCATTCCTTGACATATATCAAGGATGCTCATATCGGCTACGTTGGTGATATGCCTACGAAGAAAACAGAGTCAAGTATAGCTATTGTTACCGGCGGTACGAGTGATTATAAAGTGGCTGAAGAATGTGCAATTACAGCTGAATTTTATGGTAATAGGGTCAATCGAATTTATGACGTAGGTGTGGCGGGTATTCATCGTTTGTTACAACATTTAGATACTATTATGTCTGCTAAGGTTATCGTTGTCATTGCCGGCATGGAAGGGGCTTTAGCAAGTGTTGTTGGTGGCCTTGTGGATGTACCTGTTATCGCCGTACCAACTAGTGTTGGTTATGGAACGGCATTTGGTGGTGTTACGGCGTTATTATCGATGCTCAATTCCTGCGCTAGCGGTGTTACGGTTGTCAACATAGACAATGGATTTGGTGCTGCTTATACGGCGAATATGATTAATCATATAGGTGAAAGTAAATGAAACGATTATTTTTAGATTGTCAAATGGGCATTGCAGGAGACATGCTGACCGCGACATTACTCGGTTTAGTAGATAACCCTGAAATATGGATAGAACGGCTTAATCAAATAGGGATACCTAATGTTACCTATACACTTATTCCGAAAGAAGATAAGGGCTTACAAGGTTATCGGGTAGAGGTTACCATTAATGGTATAGAAGAGTCTGAACATGGTGAGACAGATATGCATGAAGAACATTCAGATTACCATATACATAGTGAATATCATGTACATGGTCGAGGCTTACAAGGTGTAACGGATATAATTAATAGCTTATCTATTTCCGATATGTGTAAACAGAATGCTATAAACGTATATAATCTGGTAGCTCAAGCGGAGGCCAAAGTTCATAAATCTACAGTGACACAAATTCATTTCCACGAGCTGGGCATGCTCGATGCTATTGCAGATATTGTGGCCGTTTGTGTACTCTTAGAGGCATTGAAGTTTGATGAGATTATCATCTCTCCTATACATGTAGGAACTGGCACGGTTCACTGTGCTCACGGAGAACTGCCTGTGCCAGCACCAGCAACGATGGAATTGTTATCTGGTATTCCAATGTACGCAGATTATCAAATTAAAGGGGAGTTATGCACACCTACAGGCGCAGCGTTAGCCAAGTATTTTGGCACAGCCTTTAGCCATATGCCAGTTATGACACCAACAAAGGTATCTTATGGATTTGGCACGAAACAATTTGAACGACCGAATTGCATTCGCGCTTTTGTTGAAATAAACAATGATTTAGAAGACACAATCATTGAAATGTCTTGTAATCTCGACGATATGACGCCAGAAGAAATCGGCTATGCAGTAGAACAGTTATTACTTTCACCAGCACTAGACGTGTTTACCACACCGATTATGATGAAAAAACAACGACCTGGTACGATGTTAACTGTTCTTTGTAAAGTAGACGATATCGATAATCTACGTGATTTAATATTCAAGCATACTACGAGCCTTGGTATTCGATACCATCGCTGTAATCGATATATTTTGAACCGGTCTACAGGAGACATAGATTGGGAAGGCAATAGAATTGTTTTCAAAACAAGCAGTGGATTTGGTGTAAAGCGACATAAATATGAACATGATTCACTGGCTGCCATTGCTAAGCAAAATGATATGAGTTTGTTAGACCTTAAACGACAATTGCGTAAGAAGGAGGATTGATTTGTCGTAGCGGGTTATTTATAGTTTGTTAGTGTTAAGTTAAGGAGTGATTCCCATGAAAACATTTAATGTACCCTATGCAAAAGGATTTGTAGATATCAATATTCCTAATCAAAATATCGTAGGTGTATTAGAATCTAAAGCCCATTCCTATAAGGCTGAGCTTTCACAAGAGGCATTGGTAGAACATGCGCTAGATAATCCTATCGGTAGCCAACGCTTGGAAGAATTGGTTAAGGGTAAATCCAACATGGTCATCATCACAAGTGACCATACGCGTCCAGTGCCTAGCAAAATTACGATGCCAATTCTACTTCGTCGTATTCGTGAAGCCAATCCATCCATCGATATTACTATTTTACTAGCAACTGGTTTCCATCGACCTACTACGCATGAAGAAATGGTAGATAAATTTGGTCCTGAAATCGTAGCCAATGAAAAGATTGTAAACCATATCTCTGGTGATGCTAGCCAAATGACTAAAATAGGCGTATTGCCATCCGGTGGGGATTGCATCATTAATAAACTAGCTGTAGAAACGGAGCTATTAATTTCTGAAGGCTTTATTGAACCACATTTCTTTGCTGGTTTCTCAGGCGGTAGAAAAAGCGTATTGCCAGGCATTGCTTCCGAAGTGACTGTAATGGCAAATCACTGTGCTGAATTTATCAACAGCCCATATGCTCGTACAGGTATTATCGAGAACAATCCAATTCATAAGGATATGGTATACGCTGGACGTACTGCGAAACTAGCATTTATTTTAAATGTTGTCATCGATGCTGAAAAACATATTATCAATGCTTTTGCTGGTGATATGGAAGAGGCTCATGAAACTGGCTGTGCTTTTGTATCTGAACTAGCTAGTGTGAAAGCTGTACCAGCAGACATCGTTATCACTACAAATGGTGGGTATCCATTAGACCAAAACGTGTATCAAGCTGTAAAAGGTATGACCGCTGCCGAAGCATCTTGTAAAAAAGATGGCGTTATCATCATGATTGCCGCTTGTAATGATGGTCATGGTGGGGAATCTCTATATGAAAACCTTAAAAATGCCACAACACCTCGTGAATTACTAGACCGTATTGCTAAGGTCCCTCGTAATGAAACCATTCCAGACCAATGGGAAATGCAAATCTTAGCTCGTATTCTAGATCAATTTACAGTTATCGTTGTAACAGACCAATGCGACCCTAAGATGCTTACCGACATGCATTTGCAACATGCTAGCACCTTTGATGAAGCATTGAACAAGGCTTTGGAATTAAAAGGTAAAGATGCAAGCATTACAGTTATTCCTGATGGTGTATCTGTTGTGGTGAAAGCGTAATTAAATAAATATTATACTGAAAGGTGTACTGCTTAGAGGTAGTACACCTTTTTTGCTAAATCTTCTATTGACTTTTGAAAAAAAAACATAATAAAATATAAAATATGAGTTTATATTTTGTTTAGAGAGGAAATATATGATTAAGCGAGCGGTACTATTGTATCTAGGGCTGGCATGTGTGATACCTTTACAGGGACATGGTGCTAATCCTATAGACAAACAAGAACAACTAGATAGAACAAGAGCTAGTCAAGAAGCGAGAGAGGCACGATTAGGAGAAGAACGGATACAATGGCAACATATATCATCTAATACAGACGGTAAGACACCAAGACCTGCATCAGGACCTATGAGTGTTTCGCCGTCTTTTTATATTACGCAGATACGGTTAGCTGAAGAAGGCGGACACTCAAATTCTTCGATAGATAATTCTGCGCCATATAGTACGAGACTGATTAAGGGTCCCTTATATTATCAATCAAAAGGTCAGGATATATTACTTGATGTTCCTCAGACATTCTCGTTTCTGAGAAAAGAAATAAAACCATATATTAATCGTAAGTTATCTATTGAGGATATTAATGGGTTATCGACTCAATTAAATAATTCATTACTATCCCATGGTTTTGTTACCTCTAAAGTGGGAATTCCACAACAATCCCTTGCCACGGGACAATTGCAGTTTAATTTACAAATTGGACGAATTGAAGCTATTATGTATCGGCCAGATTTACCACATTTACCTTGGCATAATGCATTTCCATTACGAGAAGGGGATATATTAAATATTCGAGATATTGAGCAAGGCTTAGAACAGATGCGACGAATTGGATCCCAATCAGTAGCTGTTGAGTTAGAAGCTGGGTCAAAACCGTTATATTCTACTATTATATTGCAAACATCTAAAAAGCCTCCAATTCATGGCATAGTGTCTATTGATGATTCTGGATTAAAAGATACTGGAAAACTGCAGTGGACGACTTCTATAGGCATTGATCGATTATTCAATGCTAATGATACCTTTCAAGTGAGTTTAAATCAGGATGGAGCTCGAGATGGCGAAGTCAAGGGTACTAAAAACCATAGTATTTCTTACTCGATTCCACGAGGTAAAGATACGTTTTCTGTTTCATATAGTAATATGAAATATCATCAAACGATACATACTATGGCAAATCCATTCATTAGTTCTAGTCGAGCTAAGACATTTAGAGGAACATGGAATCATGTATTTCATCGCAGTCGAACAACTAAACGGAGTTGGGATATAACGATATCTAAACGTAATTCCAAGAATTATATTAATGATGTGGAAATCGAAGTACAGAGAGCGAATACAGCATCATTGGAATTAGGTCTTTCAGAACGACGGTATCGTAAACAAAATACTATCTTTTCTCGTGTCGCTATAAAAAAAGGTGTTGGTTGGTTTGGATCACAACCTGATTATGGATATGGTGCACCAACAACGCGTTATACACAACTATTATTAGATGTAGATTATCAAATGCCACGTACATGGGGCCACCGTCCTGCAAGTATTACAACATCATTTCATGGGCAATGGACATTAGGTGGCAAGCAATTATACTCACGAGATATGATTAGTCTCGGCAATCGATATACCGTACAAGGCTTTGATGGTGAGCATACGTTGATGGCTGAGAGTGGTTGGTATATGCGAAATGAAGTAGCTAGTTATATACCAAAATGGAAATCAAGTATATATGCCAATATAGATTTTGGTGCCGTATATGGACCTAGTACCGATGTATTGACAGGTCGGTTTATTGCCGGTACAGCCATTGGTATGAGAGGCCAATTTAAGTCTGGAATATTTTATGATGCCTTTGTTGGTATGCCGTTATATAAACCGGAAGGTTATAAAACAAATCATATAGCAGCAGGATTCCAAGCGGGATTTAGATTTTAGTAAATTGCTGTTATATCTCATATATATAGTTTGGGAGAGAATTTATGAAACAAAAACGATTACAATATAAAATTGCTGTTTGGCTTACAATGGGCCTCATGGTTATGGATCCTTTAGTAGTTCCTTTAGCTTATGCAGAGAATCCTATAGAGGTAGATCGCAATGCGCCTCAACATCGACAAGCACAAGTAGGACAAGCGGCAAACGGTATTACATTAGTCAATATTGCAGGACCTACGGCAGGTGGTGTATCTCGCAATGATTATACAAATTTTAATGTGCCACAAAATGGTGTGATTTTAAATAATTCATATCAAATGGCGAATACGAGCTTAGCTGGGTATGTGCCAGGTAATGCTAATATGATGCGTGGATCTGCCTCGGTTATAGTAAATGAGGTCACATCTCATAATCCTACTAACATGAATGGCTTTATTGAGGTGGCTGGACGTAAAGCATCAGTTGTTGTAGCTAATCCCAATGGAATAACTGTAGATGGTGGCGGTTTTATAAATACTGACCGTGCTGTATTAACGACTGGTAAGCCTGAATATGACCCTAATGGAAATCTTAATACCTATCGGGTAGAACAAGGTTCTATTGCTATTAATGGAAAGGGCCTTAATGCAAAAGAATCTAACTCCTTACAAATTTTAACAGAAGCCGCTCAAGTAAACGCAGGTGTATGGGCTAATGCAGTAGAGACTCGTACAGGTAAAAATTTAATAGATGCCAAGTCTTTGGAATCTAAGGCTTTGGGGTACTCTAAGCAAATTGGTCTAGATGTATCTGCTATTGGTGGTATGTATGCTAACTCTATTACCATGAAAGGAACCAATGATGGGCTTGGTGTTAATGTTAAAGGTACATTAAGTTCTGTTCATGCGACTAATATTAGTGCGGATGGTATGATTCAAGTGGATGGCGGAATAACAAGTAATGGTCAGACGTCTATATCAGGTCATGCTATTTCAGTGGGACAAGATGGTGTTGTGCAAGGTGATAACGGCTTAGCTATTGAAAGTCAATCGTCTATGACTAATCATGGTTTGGTAAACTCAAATGGTACTACAGATATTCGTGCAACATCGGTAGATAATGCTGAAAATGGTCGTATATATGGCAATACTGTGTCTATTAAAGCGGATACTGTATCTAATCATACGGATGCAACTATTGAAGCAAGATATAAAAGTGCTGCAGATGTTTTAAAACAAGCTAAAGAGGCGCTTGATAAAGAGTGGAATGCAGATATAACAGCTTATAAGTCTAAAGAAGAGTTGCAAGCACATCGCAATCGTATACAAGAGCTAACTAAGACTTATGATAAAGCGCAAGAAGCAATGACTAAAGTACAAAAGGAATTAGATAGTCATAAGTCTGGTACAATTGCGAGTCGTGACCATATGGATATACAAGCTAATGAAATCCATAATAATGGAAATGCTTTATTGTATAGTGGAAATACGATGAATCTAACAGGCTCTCATGTCATTGAAAATAAGGGCGCTACCATTCAATCAGGTGGAGAGATGACTCTAACAACGTCTAATCTTGTTAATGATAATGCAAGCTTTGGCATGAAGCGTGTTTCGGATGGTATTACAAAGCATGGTGATAAACTTAAGGTTGATGATAAAAATCATCCAGAAGAAAATCAAATCTTTGATGTCTCTGAATTCCCTGGGTATACAGGAAAAGGTGGCTATGGAGTGGCTCATAAAGTACCAGTGAAACAAGCTGATGGTACGATTAAAATGGTAGATAAGGGCGTTCCACCTGTAAAAAACTTTACATTGATTCGAAGTGAAGAGGAGCATACCCATACAGAAGTTACGAATAATCAACCAGGGGTTATTTCTGCTGGTGGCAATATAGTTATCAATGGCGCTTCATCTAATATAAATAGCAAAATTGCATCTGCTGGACAAGTTATATTTAATGGCGCACATGAGACTATCAGTGATAAAACCAGTGATAAGGTGTTCAAAACAGGGACAACACAAGTTAGTGAAGCGAAACGAGTTCATAAAGCTCATGGTTATAGGTATAAATGGCGCCGATATTGGGAGCCAGAAGTATTTATGACGCCTTCCATAGAAGAGCAAAATATACAACCCATTGGTACAATACAGGAACATGCTGAGGATACCATCGCTGAGGCCAATAAACGTAAAGTAAATGATAGTCTTGATCCGTTTGGCACAGGTAATCAAGGAAAGTCTAGTATTGGGAATGTAACGATTGAAGGATTGAAATTACCAACACAGGCAATTTATAATATTCATCCAGATATAACAGCGAATGCATTAATTGAAACAGATAGTGCTTTTACAAATCGTAAGAAATTTGTATCGTCTGAATATATGCTAAATGCGTTGGCTAATGACCCAGAGCGAAGAATGAAGCGCCTAGGTGATGGTTTCTACGAACAAGGTCTGATTAATTCACAAATTCTATCTGCTACTGGTAAACCATATTTAGAAGGTTATACAGATAACGAAAGCGAATATAAAGCATTACTCGAAGCTGGTATTTCATATGGTAAAAAATATAAGTTGACGCCTGGTATTACTTTATCAGAAGAACAAATGAAATCCATTACAACAGATATGGTGTGGCTTGAAACAAAAACTATTGTTGTAAATGGACAACCTCAACAAGTATTGTATCCGAAGGTGTATTTGGCTAAACAATCGGTTAATCAAATCGATGCTATGGGCGCTGTTGTAAGTGGTAAATCCATTATCGCTAATACGGATAGTGCATTTAAGAATAGTGGTAATATGATGGCTGATTCTATTGTAGTACAGGCAAATACAGTAGATAATACGGGTCGATTTAATGCGAATACTGTAGCTATTGGTGCTACGGATTCTATTCGAAATACTGGTGCTATTCACGGTAATGATAGTGTTATATTACGTGCTAATAATGACATAAACGTTGAGGCTGAAACACATCAATTAGCTAATCAAGATGTACTTATGCAACAAGGGCGTATTGGCGTATCAAATCCTAAAGGAACCATAGACATTCATAGTAATAAGGATGTACATCTAACTGGCGCTATTATTACAGGTGGAGATGAGGGTAATATCTCTATTACTAGTGCGAATACGGTTAATGTGGATACTAAAAAATTAAGTGCCAAGAAAGATATGACATTAAATGCTGCAAATTATCTACGAACAGATAGAGGTACTGAAATTGGCACACAAATTTTAGGTGATGGCAATGTAACAGTCGCAGCTAAGAATGATGTCAATATTCGTCAAGGTGTAATAAATAGTGAACATGGTGTAACAACTATAGCTGCTGGTAATGATGTAAATATTGAAAATGGCAATACCTATAGTCGTGATCAATATGGACTACAGTACAAGGAAAAAGGGCTATTATCTCGTACAGTCAATACGATTCGTAAAGATTACGAGCATACGGGTGTGGTAGCATCCACTATTGGTGGCAATACAATTCAAGTAGGAGCTAACCATGATGTAAATGTAACCGGATCTAATGTGTTAGTCACAGGTGACGTAGCTATTAGTGCTGGTAATAAGGTACGCACAAATTCTGCAGAAGATAGCAGTCGCAATGATACATATCAACATAGTAAGAAAAAAGGTCTTATGGGGGCTGGCTTAGGATTTACTATCGGTAGTAAACAGATTAAAGATACAGAAGCAGAGTCTTATACAACAAATGTAAATACATTAATTGGTTCTGTTGATGGTACTATTGCTATTAATGCTAATAATGATGCTCATATTACAAGTACGGATATTGTTGGTAAACATGGTATAACGGTAAGTGCAGCAGATATTACGCTTGATGGTAATCATGATGTAGCTATGTCAAAGCAAGTACATGAAGAAAAACGGTCTGGCTTGACTGTAAGCTTAGGAGGTTCTATTGCATCTGCATTAAATACCGCACATGGTTTACAACGCAAAGCAAGCAGTCGAAATGATAAACGATTAGCAACTCTTGAAAATATAGAAGCGGGTAAAGAACTCAAAAAAGGTTATGAGCAGATTAAAGAGTATCAAGAATTTACACCTGAATTTGTAAAACGAAGAGCGGAAAGCTTAATTGACTCAAGCAAAATTAAGAAAGGTTATGTTGCTGAAATTGATAAAGAATTAAAAAATCCAAACTTGTCTGATAAAGAAATACGCAGATTAGAAAAAGATAGAAAACGTTTGGAACAGGAAGCCAATCAAGAGCATGCTGAAGGTACGAACGATTTACAAGATATTAATTCGAAAGATCAAAAACAATATAACGCCAAGAAGAGAGCGAAGAAAGATGGGTTAGCGAATATACATGTGAGTATAGGCTCTAGTAAAAGTCGTAGTGAAACAACCTTTAACAGTCGTAACTATGCCGGAGGGAAACTGGTATCTGATGAGGATATTGCGTTGGTAGCTAAACCTAATATGCAAGATAAAGGTAATATTGTTGCTGTAGGTGAAACTATTCGTGGTAAGGCTGTTGCATTAGAGGCGAGTAAAGATATTTCTTTATTAGCAGCTACGAATACATCTAAGAAACGGGTTGCCTATGATAATAAAGGCTGGTCAATAGGTGCCAATCTTAGTGTTAATGGTGGAGGATTACTGGGTTTAGATGCGAATTATAACCAAGGTATGGAACGTGGTAATACATTTAAAACAACACATACTGGCACAGTAATACAAGCTGATCAGGTAAATTTACATTCGGGTAAGGATACTACTATTGCTGGTTCTAAAGTTTATGGCGATTCAGTTACTGCTGAGATTGGTGGTAACTTAACGATAAAAAGTTTACAAGATACAGAAACATATCGTGGCAAATCTAAGAATGCCGGTTTCAGTGTCTCCACAAATGGGCTACAATTGGGTAGTGTATCTGCTGAATATACAAAAGGAACTATGAAAAGTGATTATGCTAGTGTTACTGACCAAGCTGGCATATATGCTGGGACAGGTGGCTTTGCTATTCAAACTAAAGGGAATACAACATTAGAAGGAGCTGTCATTGGGAGCAAGGCAACAGCAGACAAAAATTCATTAGTGACAGATTCTTTAACGATTAAAGATATTAAGAATAAAGCTGAATATACATCTAGCAATACAGGCTTAAGTTATACATCTGTATCAGGATTTAAAAATTTAAGTCAAGCTGGTAAGGATGCTGTGTATAATTCATTGGGGTTACTACCTAAATTATTACCAGATTCTAGTAAATATTCTGAAAGTACTACTAAGTCTGCTATTGCTAATGGTACAATAAAGACACAGTCTTCTAATATTGATATTGATAAAATCTCCCGTGATACGGAGTCTAGTTTAAATAAACTAGATACGATTTTTGATAAGAAAAAAGTAGAAGAACGTCAAGAATTGGCTCGGCTATTTGCAAAAGATGCATTTGAACAACTTCACTACTGGAAACCTAGAACTAAAGAAGAAAAAGTTGCAAAAGCATTGGCTCATGCTGTAGTAGCAGAATCTTCTGCCCGTATTGCAGGAAATCCAGTTGGAAGTGGATTTTATGCAGGCCTTAGTAATGAGGCTTTGATTGGTGAAATTCAAAAAATCTCTAAGACAAATCCTGCTGTAGCACAATGGTTGAGTGCGGCTCTTGGCGCTGTGGTTAATGGTGCTTTAGATAAGCCAATTGTTACAGGTGCTACTGAAGCACAATATGGAACAAAGTGGAATTTAAATTTAACAGAACATGCCAAAAAAGTGCGATTGAATGAGTACAATAGTTTTAAGAAAACTTTTAATGATGAGTATTTGCAGCAACTTAGAGCGGGTAATCCATACACACAAGAACAAGTTTATAAGGCATATAATGATTTATTATATGCATATAATAATGCAGAAGCTTTTGGTATTACACCAGCTGCTAGAGATTTGTTAGGCTTTTTCCTAGATGAAAATCCTAATGCTCACGGAATTATATCTGTTGATAAGACTAAAGATGGTTATTCTATCTTTACATTTGGACCTGATTCACTTCTCAATAAAACATATAGATCACCGTATTATTACTTTATGAATTTAGATATTGTTTCGGATGCGGTTAATAAGGTAGGAAATAAAGATGTATCTATGCCTACTTATACAAACTCCCACAATTTTTATGCATATGGAGTGGATCCTGCATTGTCTTTAGGTCGGGCAAGTACAATAACAACTTTTGATAAGAATAAACCTTATGATAGACCTATTATTACGATTATAGATAATTGGAATCATGATAAAATGCTGGCTGAATTAGTGCAATATCCACGAATATATGAGGCTGCATATATATTACAGCAATCAGGATTTAGACGGACTTTTGCATTTAAAACAACATATGAGGTAAGTATAGATTAATATATAAAAGTAAAGAGGAAAATTGCATATGAAGAAATATATTATTTTTCTAATTTTAGGTGGATTAATTTATTCACAATATATATTGGAATATATACATTATGATTATAACCAATACTTTTGTTTTGGTCGGTATAAACTACATGCAGAATCAACATTTGAAGATACCTGGAGAGATAATGGTATTGAGAGAGCTATTCATAAGTATGCAATTAAAGATCATAAGCTTTATATGCTGGGAAAATCTGGAGTAACTATATTTACTCTAAATACTATTAATCCTAAGATTGTTAAAGTTCCTAATATGGAATATTATGATAATTTACGAAAAAAAGAGGTCTCTAGTATTTATGATAGGTCTTTAGAATATTTTCAGAGTACCTATGGAAACGATTTTATTGTAATTGATAAGATAGAGGACTTAAATCAAGAAGATCTAGATGTTGTTAAGTGTTTAACAAAATAATAATTAGTTTAACTAGTGATAAAAATATTGGTAGTCTCAATAATTTTGTGTAAATGTATTTTTATTTTGAATTACCAAACATATTTTGTTACTGGCTGAATGCTACACCAAATTTATGATGTATCTTACCAAAGAGTTTAGCATTATACTCACTTATAAATGTGCATACAAAATTATCTTATGACTCCATTGTCCTAATTAATGGAAATAATAAGAAGAATAATAATGATAAGTGAGGGAATAATTAAATGAGTGATCTATTGTTATATTTTTTTATGGGACTGTTATTTTATCAATTAATAAAGTCTTATAGGAATAAATGGAAAGATGCTTTTTTGATTATTCTTATATTGCTTATTTTCGGGATTCCTGGAATTATAGTTGTAAATGTCAATATAAGAATGTACAATTTTGACGATGTACAATGTACAGTTATTCCTTCTGTTGCATATGGTTTCGTAACCGGTATGAATCTCCAGTTATGCTAATCACATGTGCATGGTGAAGTAATCGATCAACAATAGCATTAGCTACTCGCTCATCATGTAAAATGGTAGCCCACTCATCAAAATTAATGTTAGACGTTACGATGGTACTTTTCTTTTCGTACCGTCTATCAATAATTTGAAATAGTAAGTTAGCATCACCTGGTTGTAACGGTAAATAGCCAATTTCATCAATGATGAGTAATTGGTAGCGTGCATAATGCTTGAGCCGAGTTTCTAATCGTCCTTCATCTTTTGCACTCTTAAGGTTTTGAATTAAATCATGGCATTTAATAAAATAGGTGCTTCGTCTGTTACGAGAGCTTTCAATACCTAGTGATGTAGCTAAATGTGTTTTCCCAACTCCGCTAGAGCCAAGAAATACAATGTTTTCACCTTGTTCCATGAATCCTAATGATGCTAAATCCTTAATTTGCATTTCGTTAATTTGTGGTTGAAATGAAAATTCAAAATCAGCTAGTGTTTTCAAATGAGGAAAATTACTAATTTTCACCATATGGTTAATTACGTTTTGTCGTTTAATATCAACTTCGTAATCACTCAGCTTCAATAACCACTCAATATGAGATAAGCTCTGTGTATTAGCTAATTCAATTGTTTCATCTAGGTGTAACATGCATTGTTTTAGTTTTAGATATGCTAGATTATCTTGTAAGCGTTGGTAATTAGTCTGTAGTGTCATAGATAGCTCCTATCTTTTCCAAATTAGATTTTGCTTTAGCTTTCACATCTTCAGAACTTAGATAAGGAATTGTTTTCTGCAATTGTGCCTCATAATGAGAAGGCAAATAGTTAACCTTCTTATCACTTAATGGGTGCTGTGCAATCAATTCTGTGCTATCATATATGTATAGCATCTTATCTATGGTCTTTAAGGTCATAGATTTGGCCACATATCCTGGCGGTACAGAATAGTGGCTACCACGAAAGCTAATGAGATTACTTGCTGAAACCTTAGCTTTTGGGTGATCTATGCGGTAGGAATCTCTTATCACTTTTGTTGGAAGTGGGGTAAGAGATTCCTTTTCTTTTTCAAGCAGTGCAGACGGTATTTGTCTTGTAGCTTGAGAAATCGCTAGATTACTACGTAAAATAATTTTTTGAATCTGTTCTTCCACTTCTTGTATTGTTAATTTTCCTTGGTACGCATGAATTTCATCTAGAATTTTCATTTGGCTTTCTACTTTGCCTTTTGTTTGTGGACGGCGCGCCATACACGGCTTAAATGTAAAGCCAAAGTCACTTGAAAATTGTTCTGCTTTGGTATGAAGCTGTCCTTTAGTTCCAGCTAGCCTCGGTTGTACCATCACGGTTTTCATATTATCTGTTAATAGTACATGTGGAACACCTTGTAATTGTTCAAAGAATTCTACCAATGCATCTTGTAGTGTTTCAGTAGTTCTATCGAAAGTGACCTTTGCTAATTTGTATCGAGAATAGCCTAATGTCATCAGCAATATATTAAAAGTTATGTGTGTGCCATCATGCAATAGGAATTTAATATTCTCTTTCCAATCAACTTGAGCCTGTTCAGCTGGTGCGGTTTCAAAGCGAATCGTATGCTGTGTGCTAGGCGATGTATGTTTTCTATCAAAATAGGATTGAAATACTGGTATCTTTAAAATATAACCGCGAAATGTAGAGTAAGCAGCTGTGAGTCCATGGTTATCTACCAAGTATTGCCACAAGACACGCTTATAATAAAATTGTTGGGGTGTATCATCAGATAATAAAGTCTGTATTACGTCATGAAATTTATCAATCATAGATGGTTTATGACGATGTGGATCAGGCGTTCCATTTTCATAATGAGATTTTATGGTGCGTCTATCATAGCCTAATTCACGACCTAGTAAACTATAATTAGGTTTCAAATTGCAAGCCTCCAGAATGTCTCTTAACATTGGTAAGTCTAATAATGATGTTACAGTAAATGAACTGTTAATAGCGTATACGTATTGCATGTTGTTATCACCTCAACTATAGTATCGGTGATACAATCAAAGTTGTACATTCTTATATCATCATTTTTGTACATTCTTAGAGTATCATTTACATTATAGTAAGTAAATTATACGAATATGGTTATATTCCATTTAAGCTATGTTTTTATATATCGTCAGTTATCCTAGTTCTTATGGATATATCTTTTCTATGTCTTTCCATATATTTATATAAAACGGCAGAAACTCCTGAAAGACGTCGAGAAATTTTAAAAGGTGGACTACTTTATCTTAGTGGTATTGGAATAATGGCTGGTGGATTAGCTTTTGTATTCTTATTTTAATTATGGTCAGTTATTCCTGATGGCGTATCTGTTGTGGTGAAAGCGTAATTTACAATAACATATTGAACTCTTAGATCGTATTGCTAAGGGGAATCTAATAAACCACCTATTAAAGATGATTGGTAATCTTTGATAGGTGGTTTAAAATTTATTAATATTCTTATATAATGTGATATAAATATAAGATTAATAAATTACAATTTTACTAGCTTAAGAGAGAGGGGAATATGAGCTATATACAGGATGAGTATTATATTTTAAAGCAAAATTTGATGATGCTTAAGCATAATATTCGTTTAAATAAAATTGAATATACTATAGCTTTATTGTTATTCATATTTTATACATTATATATAATGGGCTATCTATTAGCAGCCTTAAGCGAAGGAATAATTAGATTAGAGTTTCAAAGTTTTGATTTGTTTATAATAAGTGATTTAAGGATTACTGAATCTGACTATATTATATTAGCAATTTTACAGTTGCTTATTTGCGCTATAGGAATGTCAAAGCTAATACAGTATCGTTTTAATGATAGTGATTTAAATACAGGAGGGAAACTTGTTAGTTATTGCTTTGCTTTTGCTTTAATATTCTTTGGCGGAATATATATTTATCGTGTTTTTAGTACAGGTTTAAATTCGGTTACATTTGAATTTTCTCTTTATTTTTGGATGTCAATACGAATCATGTTACTTACCTTTTTGTTTATTTTACTTAAGCATATTCCAAGGGACTTAAAATATGGTTCAGCTAGTTATAGTGCTTTAGTAAGGAATCAGAAGATAATCTATCACGATCTTATTGAATATAGAAAATCAGATGAATCAATCATTGAATATATAGGATTAAATCACATTTTTAAGGTGATGAAAAAAACATTTATCACCGATATGTTAAATATCAAAGGAAGGCAAAGTCGATCACAGATTATATGGTGTAATCTTATATTTATCATAACTATTGCTCTTCTAAATCTAATTATAAGTACCATGATTCAAAATCAATTTGTATCTCATATGTGGCATGATTATATAGCATATATTTTTTATTATTGGTTACTGTTGGCTAACATATGTATGATTATCAGAAGATTACATGACTCTGGAGCAAGTGCGTTATGGCTATTGGGGTTATGGATTCCTTATGTAAACATATATGTTTTATATTTAATTCTTTTTAAGCCTTCTATTATAGGTATTGAGAATGTTTAAATTTCTATTTGAATGCATAAAGTATTGTTGATTAAAAATGTAAAATAGAGTTGAATTGGATTCTTGTATGATTTGTTTGATTTCTTTAAGTGAATTTATTTTTTTATGTAAGGAAATTACTAAAATGGCTGTTATAAAAAAATATTTTTTTTATGGATTTGCATTATTTGCATTAACATCTATTATATACGGAATAGCTTATGATTTTATGATTGGTGCTGAGATTCACTATGATTTTTATGGTATATTCTTTGTTTGTTGGTTAATATTCTTTGGTATACTAAAACTTATTCTTAGAGTATAAACTTTTGACTTAAACTAAATTTTATATCCTAAATAGATTTAATCTGAAATTTTGTAGGCATTAAATAAATCATTGAAAGGAAAATATAATGCGACGATTAATAGTATATGGATTTGCAGTATTAGCTATACTTTATATTTTATATGGAATAATAGATGATATTTTAACAGGAAGTGCAATTCACTATGATTTTTACTTAACATCTTTTGTCTGCTTCTCAATATTTTTTATTATATTGAAACTAGCTTTACGTGTATAAAATATTAGTTTGACATTCATCCCCCTATATTGCTACAATATTGTGTATAATATATGCGATGAAGCAGAGTAGTAAACCTCTCTAGCGAGTGAGGATGGTGTAAG
>OIFN01000107.1_pt1 | contig 59160 bp, 76 predicted proteins | sample 1582091 | NCBI WGS metagenome assembly OIFN01 (sample SAMN07501064, study PRJEB24779) | human gut metagenome
CATCTGCGGGAGCAGTTTTGCCGGGTCCTGGTCGGGATTGTTAATCCCCATCGCCTGAAACGTCCAGCGCTTCGACAAGTCCATTTGAGAATCACGAATAGCGCCGAGCGTCCCGGTAGGGTTGCCAAGCGCTTTCTGGTAGTTAATGGCCGTGGAGTCCAGCGCACCGATACTGGTCCCAAGTCCCAGAGAGGTAAACCGCTGGGCGCCGGTCGTGGCCGCCAGCCGGTTCAGCCCGAACAGGCCGCCGACGCCGAGAACGCCAGAAAAGACCCCGACGATACTACCCCAGGAAAGAAGGCTGACTGTCGCATCTTTAATGTGAGCAGCCAGCGATTTGGCGTCCTTCGTGGCGTCGCTGATGAATCCCTTTCCAGAGCGAGCGCTTTTGTTGAACTCATCCTGCTTTTTCTTCGAGTCGTCGAGGTTGTTATTCAGCCGGTCGAGACCGCTGTTAATGGTCAGGATGGCCTCTGCAACGGCATTAAACTCCGCGCCTAATTCCTTAGCCTCACCTTTGGCCTTCTCGGTCTCTTTGCTGCCCTCGCCAATGCCGACGGCGGCCACGCGCCAGGCTTCCGGCAAATCCTCCAGCGCGCTCTGGTATTCGCGAAACCGCTCCATAAACGCGACAAACTTGTCGTCATTTACGTCAATGTCGACGATCGACTTAGCTACCATTGAAAAAACCTCTTTCTTTGAGCGCTGACAGAATGAAACGCTGGCGATACTGAGCCGGGCTGGCGTACTCCTCGCCAGTTATTTCCCGGATCACTCGCCAGAATCCCTCATTCGATGCCCAGTCTAAGAGGGTATATATGACGTTTCCGGCGGGGCATTCTGGGGCTGGGTATCGGTATCCGGCTTCGACGTCTGCAACGAATCGCGAAACGCCGTAACGCTCGATGAGGTGAGTAGCCCATCGTACATTTTGATTACCGTTCCCACGGTCGGCGCGATCAGGTTCGCTTTCTGAATAGCAGAGGAAACCATAAAAAAAACCACTTCGCCCTCAACTTCGCGGTATTCGTCAGGGTCAATAATCCCCTGCTTGAATGCCACCTCAAGAGGAGTGGTCTTCCACTGGCCGCCGTCACTATAGACAACCACGGTCAGACGCTGAATCTCGTCGACGATGGTTAAGGTTTGCGGAGGTTCAGCCAGGCTCTGATTGTCCTGTTTTCTCGCTTCCATGTCCTGCCTGAGCCTTTTTCTCAGCATCATGGCGGCTACGCGCGCAGAACCGAGAGGGCCAACCTGTGCAATGAAGTTGGTAAACAGATTACCCAGCAATACACAGTATTCCTCTACCACTTCATACGGGAACGGCGTGACATGCAGATAGACGATAGAACCATCACCGCGGGTGATGTTGCTAACGAGATTCAATTTTTTATCGATTTTCATGCATTACACCCACATGTTGTCGTTGGTGTTCATGTAGCCGCTGATGGTCACCACAAACGCCGGATCCATACCGCTGAAAGTCAGTTCGTTGAAGTTGACCAGATAGCAGTTAAGCAGCGTGATGTTGCCAAAGGTATTCGCATCCGGCGTCACTACCACTTCACCCAGAGCGGTATCGGTCAGGAAGCGCTGGCGGTAACTTTCACCCAGCCCCTGGGTTTTCAGAAGATGCACGGTCAGCGTAACCTGCTGATACGGCGCCTGGCTGCCGACAGTGCCGGTCAAAGTAGGAATAATATCGGTCGCCGGGCCGTCCGGACGCAAACTGATGGCGTCTTTTGCCAGATATGAGGCAGAGACGTTAAGCGCGGGGGTATCCGTTACAGAAATAGCCCCGCGAACGCGGTTAAGAAAGCCCTGCGGTACTAATGGGTTGCCCATTTTTTACGCCCCTACAAAGTTCGTTACGTTCACGTTGAACGTGATGGATTCAAAACCGCGGCGAGGAGTCATGACGGCGCTCAGTCCGTTGTACTTCCCTTCCTGGTAGTCTGACGGGTTCAGACTTGTGTAATTACTGAACGGAACAGCGTTAATCACCGCATTACCGGCATAGGTGCCTTTGTCGTATTCAGTGTTGAAATCCTGCTGCGTGAGTTGCGTGTCAATGACGCGCCCGAGGATTAGCCCGTAGCTGATGCCATTACGCATGGTTTTGAGCGCGCGACGCTGCAGGCGGTCGATCCCCTTCTGCTCGTAGTAGAGCGGGTTAACCGTCGTGTTGGAGCCGTTGATAATCTCGTTCGCCAGATCGAGTTCGAGGTTAATCGCCGTCCACGCTACCGAATACCAGTAGTTGAATGGATTCCCGTCGAGCATGCGGCCGGTGAACAGCACTTTATTGCTGAGTCCGCCTTCGGCGCCGGTGCCGATGTAGTTGATGTTATTGTCCTGAAGCGATTTCAGCAGAGCACTGTTTCCTTCCAGCGGGTACTCCGTCAGGCCGTACATGAAGCGGTACGACATCGGCGGCACCATATTGCTGGAGCCCGGATCGTTAGCCAGAGACGACTGGAACGGACCGGCCATGGAGAACTCGCTGGCCGGGATATCCGGTGACTCTACGCCCGCGAATACCGTTTTATTTTTCGTTGCCACCCATGCCTGATAGGTGGCGATCGTCGTGGTAACGAAGAAGTAAACCAGACTGCCCGGGGAGGTATAAAGTCCGGTCAGAGTTTTAAAGCTGGCGTTCGACTCCCACTCCCGAGGGACGAGATAGGAGAAGAATTTCTGATAGGTATTGCCAAGAGACACATCCTCGGCAATAAAGTCGGCCAGAGCAGTCACGGCGTCAGCAATGGAAACATCGCCCAGCTCAAGCACATACACTGACCGGGTTTTCCCCTGACCCCAGAACGAGGTATTCATTTGTGAAATTTCGTTCGAAACGACTGTTTTCACGGAGCCCATGGTTGTCGCGGTGCCGGGATTGGTCGTCAGCGGATAGGTGAAAGTATTAGCCCCCGTCACCGTCGCTGTATAAGCGCCGTTGTAGCCTGCAGGCGCTGAGCCAGAAATAAGCACAGGGACCTGCGTACCGTTCGCCCAGCCATGCGCGGCAGAAAGCGTCACCGTCACCACGCCGGTAGCCCAGGCAAGAGAAGAAATTGATTTTGCCGGGGCCAGAATGCTGGCAAGGTCGCTTTCATTGGTCAGCAGCTGATATTCACCTGCATTCAGCGTGGTGCCACCCATGGAAATCATCGCCCCGGACTTTAACAACTGCGAGGGCTTCGGCGGATTCGTCACCGACACGTTAATATTAACAATTGCCATTTACTTATTTCTCCGGGTAAATGTTCGGAATTGCAGATGTGATCAGCCGGCGCGACAGGTCACGCATCCGTTGCTGGTAGTAGTTGATTTTGAATTTGATGGTTTTGCGCATGGCGATGATGTTCAGCTCGTTCTGCGTGACACGCTCATCGTGCACAACAGGGATGTTCATGATCCCCATCTCCGGGGCATCGCCGGTCGTGTACTCCTGCACATACCGCACAAAGTCTTCAATGCTGGCGTTACGCAGGCCGGTGACCGATAGCGTCACATCTTCCGATACCAGCTGATACTGATTTTGCTTTTCGTCCAGATAGAATGCGCCGGCGATCGGAGACGTGTTGCTGCATTTCACCGTCGCATAGGGAGGCGAAAGGTTTTGCGTTGAGAGCATCGCCGGAAACATCGGCATGTACTGATTCAGGGCCAACCAGATCGGCAAAGAACTCGACACCACCACGTCAGACAGGTCTATATCGTCCGCAGAGTTGATGATCTGCGACCGCATGTGAGGAAAAATAGCTTCGCCAGTGTAGTGATACAGGTTCGCCGGCTCGTTCAGCCCGGTACGACGGGAGAACGAAAACTGAACGCCAAAAAACTCGCCGATGTAGAGCACCTCTGACCCGATATCGTTGAACGGGTCAATGTCCGCCTGCGCGGTGAATGTCACCACATTGCGGTCGTACAGTTGCTCATCGTCCTGAATGGTTTCTGTCGTCAGGTGCAGATATCCCTTAACATTCACAGTGGCAGGTTCATTGCTTGGGTCGTCAGACAGGACCGAGGCTTTCACCCAGAAAACAAAGCCATCGAGCGGAAGCACCTTTCTGATGTACTTCGTGAAGGTCACCACCTGAAACCGACTCAGGTCATCAAGCCCTTGCGTCAGGGTAGCATTAAGCTCGGTTTTGGCGTTCTGTAATTCACTCAGGGAAGGCATTCAGCACCCCGCTTACCCAGGCGCGCATTGCTGCCTGATAGGTTCCGGTGTCAATGAACGAAGGGCGCGGCGGACCTTTTTTGTCTTTGAAACGCTTCGATATACCCATCAGAGCCCTGAGCGTAGGAATGCCTGGCATGCCATTCATTTCCTCGTCGTCAAGAAAATTAACAAAAAGGTCATGAACTTTGCTCATAGCTTCTGCGAAAGGGTCCCTGGATGGAGGCGCGCCAGCAATCATGTTTTCTAATTGCCCAGCAATACTTTCAGCCATTAGCTCTGCGATAATCGGTCCATATAGCCAGAAAAAGTGGGCCATAATCCCGTATTTATCTTCCAGAAACTCAGCAACATCCCCCGTAGTCACAGACTCGCTTTCATAGGGGATATCGATAACGCCAAGGTGTAGCTTCATACTCATGACAGCCCCCACAGGCTCCCGAACTGCTGAGCGATCATCAGGTAGCGGCGCCCCCACGGGTCCTGCAGCATCTGGAGGTCAGCCAGAGACAGGTCTTTGAAGAAATCAGGCACCAGCCGCTGTGCGTTGGTTGAGTTATCGCCCGCGCCAGTAATAACCCCGGCTTTGAAGTCATTCAGACCATGCTCTTTGCGGAAATCAGAAAATACAGCCTCTGTCCCGTAATTGATGAGAAACGACGCACCAAGGTTATAAACCGCAATGCTATACATGTTCGGCATAACGGAGGCGATATCAGGGTTTACCCACTCAACCGCGCCGCCATAGGCGAGAGAAAAAGACGGCGAGTCGTCGGGAACCTGGTCGGGGGTAATACCCATATCAGCTCGAACGAATTCGATAAATCCCGACAGACTGGTTGTCATTTTTTCTTGCTCCCGGTTTTCGGCGTGACAATTTTTTCGTTAATGGTCGGATCGTCAGAATGGTCATCGCGCCCCTTGGCCTGCTCTGCGCTGAATTCCATATCGCCCTCGTAGCCGATCCCTCTTTCGCGCAGTGTGTTATCCAGCGCGGCGACTGATGCCTGCCGGCGGCTATGTGCGCCGCGGGTAAGATGGTCATCGTTATCGCGAATTGTTTTCTCAATAACGCTGGCGGAAACTGGTTTGTTGATGCTGTAGCACAGGCCGACAAACGCCTGGCTCTGGTCGATTTTGGTTGAGTCGATCAGGCCATAAACCTGATGATGCTGAATAACTGCTTCGACTTCTTCGGTCGAGCCATCCAGAACTTGCATCTGCGATCCGTGCTCAATGGGAATCTGGCGGAGTCGCCCGGTTTCCAGTTGGCGGAAAGTAAAGATGTGGCGCTGTTTGGTAGTGTTGGCGATGAACAGTTTCATTGTTTACCCTCGTAAAAAAGCCCCTGCACGGATAACCATGCAGAGGCTAAAGCATTTCTCGATTTCGCGTTTTAGGAGCTGTATGCCATCGACAGGATGGTGATAGCTTCCGGACGGACCGCCCAGCCAGATGTAGAGCGCATTTCTGACAGTACGTCAATAGCGCCACCGGGGATTGGCGTCGGGATTTCCATCGGCGCGGCCATGTCGGTGAACATCAGGGCGTTCGCCGCCAGAGACGGGCTAAGTTTGGCGAATTCGTTGGTGTTCACGGTGGAATTAACCATCGGCACTTCCACTTCCGGGATGGTGATGACCACCGCGTCAGTACCGCCGGCGCCGGCGCCGATCAGTGTGTCGTCGTATACCCAGTCAACCTGAACATTTGCACCGCGCAGAACCTCTTTCACAGTTCCGCCGACGGTGTCAGTACCACCACCAGGACGCTGGTAAGAGGTCAGTTGAACGATCTGCTGAATCTCCATCGCGCCCAGCACGCGCTGCGGTCCGAGGATAACGACACGCTGCTGGCGACCCAACTGCATGGTGCGGGTCAGTGCGGCCTGCACATGGCCAAGCAGATAAACTGCCATCTGGCCATGATCGTAGGTCAGCACAGTGGTGTTACTGTTGCTGTCCGGCGGCAGCGTTTCGGTGGTCGCGCCTGCGGTGTTCAGCAAGCCTTCGCCTCCTGCCGGGTTCATGCCGTACAGCAGCGCAGAGCGCAACTGCTGGAAGATACCCTGACGCATGCCGAGACGCTGAGCCTCTGGAAGTGCCACGTTCCAGTTACCGGCCGCCGCGGTGTCGTGGTGATCGTAGATACCACGGCAGCGGAACAGATAGGTAGGAGTGGAAATCATGCGCGCTTCGAGCGCCACGCTCGGCAGCTGGTTGGCGTTGCCGGACTGACTGGAAGTTACCTGGGTACGGATATCCAGGCGGCGCATATAAACGTACTGGTCGCCTACGCCAAGGCGGACCTGCGGGTTACCGCTGGCGATGGTTTCGAACGCACCGGACGCCTGCTGGTAACCAATGATCAACTCCGGCGCAATAAACGACGGGTTGACGATGGTGTAACTGGGGGTAATTGCAGCCATTTAAAGCTCCCGATTAAAGTAAGACCAGCGCGCAGGCGTCGTCGTTTTTCCAGGTAAGGAAGCCCGTCGTACTGTCATAGCTGACAGTTTTGGAATTCCCGTTCTCGATGGAGAGGATTTTCACCGGCAGAGTGATATCGGCCTGAGCCACAGCACCGATATTGCCCTGCGTGGTCGCGGAGCCGCCCGGCGCGCTGACAGGTGCATAGGTGAAGGTTGTCGCAGTCGGCACGGTCAGCACAACAACGGTGCCGTTATAGGACGTCGGGGCGACGCCGCTAATCTTCACGTACTGACCAGCGGTCAGTCCATGCGCTGAGGCGGTAGTGGCAGTGGCCACGCCGTTCGAGTAGGCAACCGAAGACGTCGCAATGTCAGAGCCGGCAAAAGCCGCCGCGGCTGCGGTGGTAACCCGATCATTGACAAAGTCCCACGCCAGAGCCGTTTTCACCGATGCGCCAGAGGTTCCCAGCGCGACCACCTGCACTGAAGCTTTCAGCGGAACGCGCATGTTAGAGCCAAGGCGATAGAATGAAACGCTCATGCCGGACGCATACAGCGGAACAGGTGATTGCGGAGTGGTAAGGCCGTTGTGAGCCTGATTGAAGACGGTGAAGCCTTCAAGCTCAGCCAGCGACACAGCGCGACGAATGGTCGACCCGCGAGGGCTGGATTTCACACCGGGCAGCAACTCGGCAATCGGCAGGCCGCCCCACAGCGATTTCGTTTCGGTGGCGGCAACGGTGCCGGACGCCAGATTAAAGCGGTTTGCCGGATCGTCCAGAGCAACGCCCTGAATGAAGCCATCAGACTGCACACCGAAGGAACCAGCGGCATTCGTGGTCGCCATCGGGTTAAGAGATAAATTAGCCATGCTTCAGAGCTCCCGTTAAGCCTGGTTGTTGAAACTGGTGACCTGACGCTTGCCAGACTGGAACGGCGCCCAGGTGACGGACGGATCGCCTTCAAAGGTACTAATCTCGCGACCGGTAGCATCCTTGCGCTTAATCTCGCGCAACATGCCCGGACCAACTGACAAGCTGGCCGCCTTCTGGGCGTCGGCGTAGATGTGCTTTTCAGCCGCGCTCAGCAGTTGAGAGTCAGCGATGGCAGAGAGATCGACGGCTTTAAAGTCCGGCGAATGCTCCTGCAGTTGAATCATCAGCCGGCGGCGATACGCCATCGGCTTTTCACCGGACAGCGGGATCGGGGCGCGCTTACCAAAGCTGGAGAAGACGCTATCGGCTTTCACCTGCGCTTCTGCAACTTCGTTGCGCTCTTCGTCGCTCAGTTCGGTAGGAATGCGGGAGCGAAGCTCGGCGATTTCCTGGCGCAGTTGAGAGTCGGCCTTTTCTTTTGCCATTTTCTCAGCCTCTTCGGCATCTGCCTTTTCTTTGGCTTCAGCGTCAGCTTTTTCCTTCGCGGCTTTTTCTTCCGCGTCGGCTTTGGCTTTTGCCTCTTCCGCTTCTTTTGCCTCAGCATCAGCCTTTTCTTTTTTGGCTGCTTCTTGATGCGGCGCGCGATAAATGACAGTAAAAAAGCGCGATAAATACCGCGCTGAAGTGATTTACTATACGTAATGAAATTACAAAAATGTTTATCTCACAGACCTAATCTCAACTTCGAGAATGTCGGCTAATAGCGTATTGGCCTTACCGGTAGAATCTTTATGCGGATGTAAATTGTCCGGCAACCAAAACTCTGTAATGGTTTTACCTGCACCATTAGAACCGGTTAAAACTTGCTGGCTCCATCCTGTTTTTTCCCACATTCTGACCAGCGGATATTCCCATAACTGCGCTGATTTCTCCTGAATCTGCGCAATCTGTGGCCGCAGGTTATTCTCATAAAAACCGATCAGCAAAATTCTTGCGCGTGGATTCTGGCTTAGAATGTAGTCAATAACTACATTCATTCCGCCGTAGAAGGTATTGATATCCCGTGTTTCGACTGGCGGCGTCAGCAAACTGGAGAGATCGCCTCCGCGCTCCTCAAGCCAGAGATAATCATTAATGCCGTGATCTATTACGAACAAATCGGCATCAAGATTACCCGCTAAGCGGTTTTCATACGAATTGCTCAAAATGGCTGCTTTATCTGAATCAGATAAGATAGCTGGCCCGCCATTAACCCGACTTTTCCATTTTGAATCGTAATTATCTATGAACTCCTGCTTTATAGCGTTGGAGTGGGACAGCGCTCGAGTGACGCGCGTATACAGACTTCCTGTCCATCCATAGGGGTCATCAGTGGTCACGAAGGCATCCAGCCCGCCACGAATCGGAGATGAACCGACAGACCGGTTAACTATGTTCGCCCCCAGGCGCTGAGCCAGCATATACGGGTAGGCATTCGAACCGCTTCCCGCAGGAATGGACGTTCCCAGCCAGACTATTTTCTTCCCTTTCCAGTAATCCAGCGGGCTGTTGTCTTGTGCCGGGCTATTACCCGGTATTTTGCTTAGAATGCTGCCAGACTTGATTACACGGAGATTTCTGCTGTAACTAGTTATGCACATTGTTACCGCGCCAGATGGCACGGTTACGTTGACGTCGACTGACAGCACTACGCCAGACCCTGGCCCGGCATTGCTCCTGCCAATTACAGACCCCGCCGCGTCTTTAAAAAGTACAAGATATACAAGCGAAGGATTTCCCGAGAATTTATCGCAGATAATCCGGTATGTTTCGCCCTCTTTGACGTTAACCGGGTCTACAGAAAAATATGACCAGTCGTTGGTAATTATGGTTCTTACGCCTGTTTCCTGACGCCAGTAAAAACCGTCGAGGCCTTTTGGTGAAAGCAGGTCAAGACAACTTTCAAAGTCATTTCTGATGGTCTCGTTTCTCAAATCGGCTTTATGGTTGACGTTTTTGCTGATTATTACTTTATCGGTATAAGCGCTAATGCACATGGATACAGCGCCTGCTGGCACAGTAACCGGAACATCAACGGAAACAATCTTCGTCCCACCAGGACCCAATTGCGACTTACCAACTACAGCACCGCCTGCATCTTTGAAAATAACGAGATAAATACTGCCTGTGAATTCAGTTGCGGTAATCCGGTAAATCTCCCCAGGACTAACCGCGATCGCATCAAACGCTCGCCAGTTAGGATCGACCGTGCTGGATAGTGCTCCGCTTGTCGGGTTCCAGTAATATCCCTTCGTAAAACCGATATTGAGTTGCTCTGCGATGGCCGACGCTATCCCGGTGACTGATGAGGTCAACTTTTCGACATCACTGCCTTGCGCGGAAACGTCAATATAGGGACTGTAAGCAGTCAAAAGCATAAGCGCGGCTCCTGCAGGCACCGTTACCGTGATATCCACGGAAACGAAGACTGATGAACCAGGTGCAACTTCGGAAGTTCCAATATATTCACCATTTGCACCTTTGAAAACGATTAACGCAACTAGTGAAGGATTGCCCGTAAACGTATTGGTTTTTATTCTATATTTTTCACCAGGGTTGACCTTGATGGGATGGAATGCGCAATACGGAGCATCATCGATAGATATCAGCGCCCCGTCCATTTTTCTCCAGTACCGACCTGGGTAATAGGGCAAGGAGGTGTGCTTTCCAATGCCACTTGCCACGTCGATTGCCATCTGAGTGTCTGTCATGGAACGGTCAAAAACAGTAGCCTGTTGTAATACCGTTGAGGCATCCACCGCATAAGCGGTGATAATCATAGCCACCGCATTGGCTGGCACCCGAAATGAGAGATTGCTAATGCTCACAACGGTCGTGATACCTGGTCCGGGATAAAAAGCCCCTATTAGGTTATTTGCAGCGTCAAGAAACCCAACCAGTCTTACCGTACTTGATTGCCCTTTCAGTTTGCATGAAATAATAAACGTGTCGCCAGGTGAAACCGGGATCTGAGTGGTGTAGTAATCGTCTGAGTTTGTCACAAGCGCGCCGGTTGTCGCGTTCATGTAAGTATTTTTTATCCAGTTAACGAGACGATTTCTGACGCTTACCGAAGACATTGCAGCAGCAGTCTTTTTGAAATCTGAACTTGCTCCATAAACGATTACAGTCTGTTCGGCATAGGTTGAGGTCAGTGCGCTAACGGCTTTTGCAGGAATGCTTACCTGATACTCCGCTACAGACGTAAAGTTATTGTCTTCGGACAATGGAAGCCCCATAGACTCAACAGAAATAACGGTGTTATTTTCATCGATAAATAATATTGGAGCAGCCGTTTTCCTGCGTAAAAATGTCCCGGTAACAATTAATCTTTTAAAACCAGCAACATTTACTGGAGTGCATGTGCTCCAGTTGGCATCCGCAGTGGTCGCAATTGTCCCTGTGGAAATATCATAATATTTTCCGGCACCCAGTGACTGTGGTGATAAATCCGTTATGTCTTGATCCAAGCGGGCTATTGCATTTGCAGCTAATGAAATTACGCCTGTTCCTGGCATTTCGGCCACTTTAACTGCTGCTCCTGATTTATTTATGTAATAAACAAACGATCGTGCATTATCTTCCCCCTGCGCGACCCTAAAAACTTTCCCATCAGGAGTATTTTTTAATCCTGCAATTGTTCCGTCAGGATCACTTGGAACTTTAAAGAAAGTATACTCACGATAATCACTGGCTGACTCTATCATCATTCTTAGCCATTTAGTTCTGTCTGCAAGTTGCTTGGCCTGCAAATTAGACGGGCCATCGCCGGTAACACCTTCCTGTTTACCGAGTACCGGGGTTTCATCAGTGAGCTGATAAATACCATCTACCCATTCCGGGCTCTCATGCAAATTTGCCATATTACTTACCTCGGTATTGATACTGGCCGTCATACTTAGCCCGACCGTTATATGTCAGCGGCGATGACTGCGGTGATTGTGTGGATTGTGAATTAACTATCTGTAGCTTGCCGAAGTAGCTAAAAGCCGATTCGGCGCGCTGACTAAAATCAGGGAGAATCAGTGTAGTCATATCCATGCCCGCAAGGTCATTCCCGCTGCTAATCATCTCCAGCGCTGCCAGAGGGTCAACTGAGACCCGGAACAGTTCCAGCAGCACTGGCGCTGAATCTTCTGCGAGATTCACCCCCTGAAAACGTAAATAAAACTCCTGTGTTTTCGCAGAGAAAAACGGTAGCCACTGGTTAAACAGGTGTTCGTATGCCGCTGTAAGGCCCGCAGACTCGGGAGTGACCAAAAACTCAATCGTGCCGAACTGGCGGTCAACAACATAATCTGTATCGCGTTCCAGGCCATTAATACTGACGTTATAAACCGTGGTATGGGGAAGCGCGATAATATCCCCTTTAACGATCCCATCAGGTAAGGCGAATTGCTCATTAAATGAAAAAGGCTCATCAACTGGCTGAGCACCTAATAACAGTGCCAGATTCTCAACCGAGAAATTATGCCAGGTTGAACTGACCGAGCCACTTAGCCCGGTGATAATTCGCTTATCCTGATACAGCATCCCGCCGCGTGATGCCTTCGTTATTTGTTGCTCATACGAAAACGCTATTTTCAATGATGAAACATCGCCGACCCAACGGAATACGCGTTTATTATCTCTGGGTGCCAGGAACACCTTACCCTGACCATAATAATAGTTTTCCCTCATGGCCCGATACTCCGTTCAGTCAGTTTCAGGGAGATTATGCCCTCGTTCAAAACGGGACCGTCTGTCGCGAAAATAGTGATATCCATTTCTGCGAGATAAATACCGGCATCCCATTCGATAGCTGCTGCCGCCCCGATTGCTGAATCCAGAAGCAGCGCAGAGGCATCGCCTTCCAGCGCCAGTACGGTCAGTGGCCCGCTGGTTTCAGTCCACTCCGCGATGGCCAGCACCGGATGGGGGCCGAACGACCACGGCGACGTCGGCCAGGTACCGGCTGGCCATTCAATATCATCAGCAGGAATAGAAAGACCGCTGGCCACCAGGTCGGGTGGATACCAGGCAGAGACTCCGGAGGCATCAGCAATGGCGTGCAGCTCCGGCACTGCACCGGTGGTAGTATCTTCCGGTGTTGCCGTGGCCCAGTTGCTACCATCAACAATAGTCAGGGACAGGGTGACGGTGATCGGGAACGCCTTATAACGACCTGAAGGCAGTCCCGCCCGGAATGTATAAAGCGACATCAGTCCATCACGGCGGCTCTGCAGCGTCAGGGCATGTACATCAGCATCATCGCCGCCGGTGACATAGGGGATCGGGATGATGGCGTCACTGGTGGCCAGCGACCAGACCTCGCTACCAGTGCTCTGAGCAATAAGTTTCACAACATACTCTGTACCGGGTTCGGGGCCGATGCTGTTTTCTGTACAGTCAATCAGGCGGTCGGCCTGCAGCAGGCGATCACGATGAGAGAATGCCAGCGTAAAAGTATCGGCGGCGGTCACGGCTTCAGGGTACAGGACGCCATTAACACGGATATTCCCGGGCAAATACGGTCTGGCCTGACGCCCGGACATGGTCAGTGTGGCCACCGGAGCGGCAGATGCTGCCAGCGTCTCCGTGCTGGTCCGCGTAAGCAAACGTGCTTCCACTGTTTCGCCGGACAGGTATTCCAGTCCATCCGAGTCCAGCGCATCCTGATACGCCCAGCAGCGGTCACCAACGTAATGCCCTGACGGCAGGGTGTCCATACAACCACGCCCGACAGTGATGGTACCTGCTGGAATATCGACCGCGTCCACACGCATAATTTCATCGTTAATCATCAGACCATCACCAACGGTCGGGAAGATGGTCATGCTGACATGCAGGACGGTATCGAGTCGCCCGACTGGAGCCGTCAGCGTTCCTGATGGTGTCCAGTCACCCTGGCCACGGTCGGCGAACGTCGCTCCCGCTGCGCGGGTCTGCAGCAGATAGTTGATGCTGAGTGAGGTTGGTGCGATGGCCATCACGCCAGGATAGCCGGATTCAGGTTTCAGATAGTTCAGCTCAGCCTCGCTGACGGTCCCGGCCAGAACAGCATAAGGCAGCTCAATCAGCCGCTGGATGGTGACAGGTCGGGCGGATTTATCCGGCGGTGTCCAGCCACTGTCCTGTTGTCCGGAGCTGTAAGAGGTGGATGGGAGGCCAAAAACATCCTGAACCACAGTCAGCGTCAGGACGCCGGTATCACCTTCCTCTATTTTTCCCACGCGCAGCACCATATTGTCGATGTTACGGTCGGGCAACTGGACGCGGAAAACATCACCCGGGCGCAGAATTCCGCCGCGCCGGTCGAACTGGATGACCAGACGGGTCAGTTCAGACTGGGCCGTCTCCAGGTCTCGCTGGGCTACGCGGGCGGCAAGTGAATGTGTGGGGATCGCTTTGTACTCGACCGAACTGCTGTTAAGTCCGGTATTCTGTATCGCCCCGAGGTTCTGCGCCCGGACCTCACCATCGGCATTTGTGACGGGGTCATTCCAGGTCACGACAATTTCATTCGGGTTCGACGTGGTACTGGCGCTGTCATCATCCTGAACGGCAATAATGCCGTTATCGTAGGTGAAGAGCGGCAGGTCATCGACACGGTAATCCCCGCGCAGCAGCTTCAGGGTCAGTTTGCCGGTTTCGAGGTCGGCATACTGCACCGCACCGACATGATCGAGTACCTGCTGAACGAACGTATCCAGCCCGTCCTGACGGTTATAGCGGAAGCACAGGCCAAAACCTTCTACATACAACGTATCAGCAGCGGCACGATAACTGTCGAGGTTCAGGTCATCGGCGAGTGTCAGCTGACGTCCCCAGTCGCGATTAGTGGCACATTCCACCAGGATGTGCGCCGGGTTCATAGCATGAATGGCCCGCAGATTGGCAATCTGGTCCGGCAGCAGATCGCTCTCGTCATCCAGCTGGCCCTCGGTATTCTCAAGCATGATGGTAGCTTTCTCCGGGTACCAGACATCACCGTCCCAGCCTTTCGTGGTGCGGCGAACGCGGTATAACCACGGTTTGGGGCTGGCGCTGTAGCAACTGACCAGACCACTGAAGAAGGTGGTCACCACGCCACGAAATCCCGGCACCAGTCCCGTCAGCAACTTCAGGAGCGATGCCGGTGGAACCTGATCCGGTTCGCCCATCATGATATCCAGTTGACCCTGTATGCCACCCTCACCACCGGTATCATCGCCGCCGAACAGACCGGGTTTGTCGATGTACACCGAGGTGCTGGATGAAATCTGCCCCGGCGTACCGGCAAAGACCGTCTTTTTATCGGCCATGATCGACACAATTTCGTTAACCGGACCGCGCCCCAGCCCCGCCTGTACATCCCAGGAATAGCGATAGCCAACGGTGACTTTTTTTGAACCTTTACCGCCCATTTATGCTCCCGCTTCTTTCTGAGTCTGTTGCGCCAGTTCGACGATCTGAATCGCCAGCGCGTCGCCGGTTCCGGCCAGCTGGTCTGAATCAATCCCGCCGTCACGGATGAACGCCTGCAGGTCGAGGTTATATCGGGAAAAGAAGGTCCGTAGCCCCCATGCACAGCCGCCACCTGCGCGAATATGCTCCATCGTGATCCACATAGCGCCTCCGTTACTTTTTGATGGCCTGATAGCGATAATTGCCGTAGCCCAGCACGAACCAGTCCGCCGTCCAGCAGTCACCAAAGAAGACGCACTGCGGGGTGCCCTCATCGGGCATGGGCATATTCCAGTCATCCTCGGTGGCCGCTTCCGGCGTGGAGTTTTTGCTTTTCGGGGCCAGCGCGGTATTGAGGACGTACGATGCAACCAGCACCGCCACAAATTTTGCGACCGCAGCCCAACTGAACGGATCCACAGGTACCTCCTAAAACAGTTTGATGATGGTGTACGGTGACTTACCGGGCATATGCGGCTGGCCACCGTAGTTGAGATGATTGGAAAACTTGCTGTCACAGGTCGCAATCGTGCGGTCGCAACCCGGGTACAGCGTGACGGACTGCCCGACCTGCAGGCCTGTAGTGCCGCCAAAAAGATGCAGCGTGTTACTGTCCTGCTCACGGAGGCCGCGCCGCTCGGTATAGCCATTGCGGTCAAACTCAATGTAACCGCCCGAGAACCAGTCGCTGGCAAGGCCAGCAGGCAGGTTCACGGTAATGGAGGAGCCATCGAGGGCGGTGACCACCACACCACCGATCGCAAACCGGAGCGGGTCAACACGGCAGTTATGATCGTAAAGCGCATACGGGCACTGACGTCCCCAGGTAAGACGAAGTCCGACTCGGGAGAACGTGCTGGCCAGGCTGATGGTGATCAGCTTGCAGGATTCAATCTGCTCACGTTTGACGCTGCTGATCTCCCCGATCCAGACGACGCGAAACTCGCCGGAGGTATCCGTCGCATGCCAGCGCATCACCCGCACCCTGACGGCCCGCGAAGGCGGCGTGGCACGAAACAGCAGTGCCACCGCATTACTGGCCGGGACGGTGATATCCATTCCGTCACCGCTTCCGGAACTGAGGCCGCTGTTGCTGATGGCCTGCGCCTCCCAGACCTGACCAGCAAAATCAATATCTTTGTCGGCGTTGCTGTAACGCCAGAACAGGCTGTCGCCCAGCCGGAACTCATACAGCGTCAGCGGCTGGCCATCGGCCACGGAATATTCAAACTCACTCCAGCTCATCACGTACTCCGGTAAAAGTGGTGGCGACCCGGGCCACGCCGTCGGCATCGGTCACATGCTCCCAGGACACGCTGTCGGCGTCCTGGCGGGCCAGGGTCATCAGGGAAATGGACACAATCTGATGCTGACCTGCAGAGATGGCGTCGCCATCGAGCACGAGGCGCTCCGCACCGGCGACCAGGCTGGCGGCAGTAATGCGGCGGTAATACCGCGTACCGTCGGCCAGTAAAATACAGATATCCCGGCGACCCGGGCGGATACCCAGCTCGGTAAAACCCGCGTCGCTCACGGTCAGAACGTTGCCGTTGACAGCGCCGGTCGGGGAAAAGTCCAGCGTCTGGCCTGGTATCCATATCGGGCGCTGACGCCCCCGGAGGTACCACAGAAGCTGGCGCAGGGAAGTCTGTGCCGGACGGTTAGCGGTGAACCAGCTGTGCGTCTGCCGCCAGAACGGACGACCTGCAGTATCAATGCGGAATGGCACGCTGCTGCCATTATCCAGCTCACGGATCAGCGGCTGATAGCTGCTGCTGACCGATTCACCCCAGTCTGTTTCAGGCTCGAGCACCGGGTGGCCACGGTACTCTGTGAGCACCGGCGTATCGCTGAAGGCGTTGTGCTCTGCAATGCGGAAGCGCACCTGAGCTGTCGTCGCCGTATCGGTGAGACGGGACAGCGACGGCGGCTCTGTCAGCACCGCCGGACGCACCGGATACACCAGCGAGCCCGCAGGCCAGCTGTCGGTCAGCGGGGAGCCCAGCTGCAGGGCATCCCCGGTTATACCGGCAATGGTGGCCATCCGGCTGGTTGCATCAGGGGACTCATCGGTTTTCAGCAACACCGTTCCGCCAACAGAAAAGTCGCGCCCGGCGGTCGGAATGGAGAGCGCGGTCGCGCCACTGGACACCGCTGCCGGCAGCGCATAAACATCCGGATACACCGGCATGGCCCAGGTACCCGCGCAGCCCTGCCAGAGCATATGTTCGAAGCGCTGGCGGGCGGTGTCATACAGCATAGCCGTGAACTCGAACGTCCGGCGCGGTGAAAGTCGACGGGAAATCCGCTGCTCAGCGCCGGTTGGCGACTGTAGTACATCGGTCTTCCACTCCAGCGTCTCAGTCACGCCACGGGACCAGTCGGGGTCAGCCAGCCAGGGAAATAACGTCGTCATTTATTCAGCCCCAGCCATTGTTTCAGGGTCGGCACCTGCGCCTTGAGCGACGTGGTGAACTGGCGCTGGCCAGCCAGCGTCTGCGCTCCGGCGGTATAAACCTCGGATGGGTCCAGCACCAGTTGCTGCTGCAGGCTGATGGGCTGCTGCGACGCAGCGGCGGGCGTGGCCATCGCGGTTTCAGGCACGGAGGCCGGGACCGGCATATTCTGCGCGGGGATACCCGCCAGACCACCGTTGGCATGACGAACGCGGGGCAACCAGCCCTTGACCGCATCCATACCGTGGCGGTTGAACGCGTGCAGAAAGTCCAGCGCACCGGGCTGCTGAACCACTGCGGCGCGGGTCACAAACTCCTGGTCGGAGAGCATCGCCGGTATGGAATCTGAGGTCGTGCTGCCGGGGCCGCGAACCTGACCACCATCAGCCGCAAACACACTGCCAAGAAGACCGCCAATACCACCGCTGCTCCCGATAAGGCTGGAGGTGGCCATCTGCGCCAGCTGCTGTGCCGCCAGCTGCGCCATGCTGTTAATGATGGTGAGGGCTAGGTTTTTCACCGCATCACGCAGGTTCATCGTGCCTTTGGCCAGCCCCATCAGGGAGCTTTCGATACCGCTCTGCAGACCGTCGCGGAATGCCTGAGTCAGCTCATTACCCGCCTGATTCAGCTTGCCGAGTTCTTCTTCAAGCTGGCGGATCATCTCCCGGATTTTGTCACCGGCTTCACCGGGGGCGGTGGCCATCTCTTTCAGCTGCGGGAGGTAGCCCTTGATTTTGTCGCCAACTTCCTGGTGAAGCTGAACGAGGCGCTGCCGCCCCTGAATCTCATTAAGCAGACCACCCTGAACCTGCGCCTGAATGCTGGTTTCCTGCTGGGACTGCCAGGTGAACAGGTCGTCGAGCTGCTTTTTGAGGTCATCGACGCGGATTTTGGTTTCAGCGACCGGCAGCAGCTTATCGAGCCAGTTCAGACCTTCGGTGTTGCCGCTGGCTTCAAACTCGCGGCGCAGGTCAGATACGCGATTCTGTAGCTCGAGCATTGATGCGCCAGCGGTGTCGCCGGTATCGCGCATGTATTCCAGCTGCAGCTGGAGGTTCTGCCCCTTAAACTCCTGGGCGGTGATGGCGGCGTTGGCTGCTTCCGCCTGGCGACGTTGCTCGGCGGTCAGGTTGCGGGTGGTAATCTCCTGGGCGCGGGTCGCTGCGGCACCCTGAGTGCGTTTTGCGGCCTGATCCTCAAGCTGTTTGACGAAATTTTTGTTGGAGGTTTCCTGCTGTTTCGCGAGGGACTGACCTTCCTTTGTCGCCTTATTGGCCGCGTTGGCTGCGTCAATTTTTTTCGCCGTTGCCCGGGCTTCATCCTGCTGGGCTTTAGTCGCACTTGAGAGCGTGCCGTTGCGGATTTCAGCCTCGACGCGGTCCAGCTCGGTGATGGCTTTTTTCTGGTTCAGCGTCTGCTGCAGCTGTTTGTTGTACTGCTCTGCCTTCTGGCCAGATTTATCCAGCGCTTTTGTGTCGGTATCCCACTGACCGCCGGAAAAGTTTTTACCGTCGGTGGAAGTGACGCCACGGGACTGAAGCATGTCCCGACCGCTGGCGCTCTTCCACAACGTTTCATAGTTCTTACGAGTTTCTTCTACCGCGTCGGCTTCTTTTTCAAGCTCGGAGCGGTTGCCTTTCCAGAGTTTCTGGAGTTTCTCGGCTGCAGCAATGCTCTCAGCATCGGTTTGTTTGCGCTTTGCTTCGGCTGCAATGGCTTTTTCTTCAGCTTGTTGCTTTTCCTTCAGTGCAGCCAGATCCTCTTTGTATCGCTTCACTGACTCCTGGTATTCACGAGGCTGCATGGCAACCTCAGTATCACTACCCGCAGCTGCAATTTTGGCTTCTAATTCCTTAATTTTATCTGTCAGTTCGTCAGCCGGAGCATCCAAACCAAGAGCACCACCGGCTTTATCTTTAAACGATTCCCATGCGCCAGTGGCCGCAATTTTTACATTATTCCATGCTCTCGCCGCCCGGTTGAGCTGTTGCTCCATTGTGCGAAGGCGTTCTTCGCTCGCCTTCTTAAATGCCTGAGAGGCCAGCTCAATCGCTTCTTCTTTTCGCCCCTGATCTTCCAGGCTCAGGATTCGCTGATAGGTCTCCAGATCGAGAAAGTGATACTGCTGGTTGGTATTGGCGGCCCACGTGGTTGCACTGTCGCTCATCTTCAGGAAGTTCGACACGACCTGATCCGCCGAGTCGCCTGACAGTTCCGCCATCAATGTCGCAGCCTGGGCCACTGAGGTCAGCGTTTCGCCAGTAAACCGACCACTGCTGACCAGTCCATTCAGGATATCGCGCACCTGACTGTAATTACCGCGCAACTGGCCACCTTGCTGCGCCATCTGTTCCAGTTCGCCGGAGGTCACACCTGCATAGTTGCCGGTTTTCTGGATCGAGCGGTTGAATTCATTCTGGTCATTCATCGCCGAAACAGCTGCAATGCCCGCAGCAGCAACAATACCAACCAGCCCTCCCATCGCTAAACGGGCAGGAGTGATGATGCTCAGAAGTGCTTTAAAGGTGTTGCCCACGCCGCCAAACGAGTCCTTGATTTGCCCGCCTTGCTGAATGGCCACGAGCCAGACCGGCATTCCACTGGCCAGCGAGGTGACGACGTCGGTTATCTGCATCGGCAGGTATCGCATGGCCTGAGCATACTGACCGGCGCTGATACCGCCTTTGCTCATAGCGGCGTTCTGGTCGGTAATCTTCTGGATAAACGGCGCAGCTTCCGCCGAAATGCCAAGCTGTGCTGCTTTATACTGCAGCAGCTCGGCGGTGGTCAGGTTCATGGTCTCGGCCTGCTCGCGCAGCCGGTTGATGAACTGTTCTTTGGTGGCCGCAGCCTGTGCTTCCGCCTGTGCGGCTTCCCGGGCTGCAGCCGCTTCCTTGCGCCCGGCATCGGTCGCGGCATGAGCGGATTTTTCCACCTGCAGGCGCAGTTCGTTCAGGCGTGAGGAGTACTGCTCGAAATCATCATCGCCGACGAGTCCCGCGCCACGGAATGTGCTCAGCTGTTCCTGCATATCATCCAGTCGGCCATAGGCGGCGACCACCGGATCGATACGGTTGACCAGGGCGGTCAGCGCAGCACGCTGGGCATCAATATCTGCCGTGGTGCCGTCCATACCATTCTGGAGCGAGCCCATCTCGGCCCGGGTACGGGCGATCGCTGCCTGATAACCTGCATAATCTGTCGCCGCCTGCTGGGCCGCATCGCCGGTCTGTGACGCAGCGGCGGCGGCGCTCTGTTCTGCCTGAGCGTGGCCACGTGCTGATTCGGCGACGCTATCCTGTGCCCGGGCAGTGGTACTGAGTTTCTGCGAGCTGGTTGTTGCTGCAGAGCCAACGTCTTCCACATCTCCGGCCAGCCCCTGCAGGGCACGGCTGGCATCCGCGAGGTCGGCGCGGATTTTCAGCATTAAATTGAGGGTGGAGTTATCGGCCATGACGCACCTGTATATAAAGGAAGAAAAAGCCCCGATCAGGATTTCAGGGCATTCACCCGCTGAGTGGCGGTATTGCCACCGGCAAATGCGGCATTGACGTCAAATACGCGGTCAATGCACGCCTGCCGGTGTTGCTGTAGCGCTTCGCTGTAATACAGCGTCAACTGGCGGAGGGTGTAGGTTCCGAGCCTGCCCGGGTCGTGTCCGGCCCGGATGAGGGTTGCGAAGATGCTGCCGAAGCCGACAATTTCGCCCGTGTTGCCCTGATGGTTTCCAGCCGGACGACAGCGTTCATAAAAAAACGGCGGTTCTGGGTCCACCACCAGTCAATCAGGCTCTGACCCTCACCGGCGGGCAGCAGCGCCACCCACTGAACGGGCTGGTCCACAGAGCAGGCGATGAGTTCAGGGATATCACCGGCATGCTTTCGCAGCACGGCTTCAATCTCTTCAATCAGGGGCCACGGTGTCTGCATGACCTCCGCCAGACTGTGGGTGAGCGCATCCAGTTTGTCGCCCAGCTGCAGCATATCCACCAGGGTGTATTCGCGGATAACCAGCCCCCGGCCCGCAATGGTGATATTGCGGGTCGAGAGCAGCACGCTCAGCTCATCTTCGGTATCGGCGGGTTTCTGCTTGCTCATGCGACAGGCTCCGCAACATCAATGACGCGGCCAAAGCGACCGATGGTCGGGTCGTCCGGACGGGCATTGTCGTACAGCACGGTGGAGGTGGTCTCCAGCCCGGCCAGCGAGGTGTCGCCCTGAATCAGCGCCAGCGCTGAGGCCGGGGAGAAGGAGATTTTGTAAAGCTCCAGAATCTTCGCCGCACCGCCTTCGGCAAGGTTGATCCCCTCGAAACGCAGGTAAAAATCTTCCGGCTGCTGCGTGAACAGCGTGGTATTGACCGAGCCTGCATACTTATAATTCACGGACGGTGCCGTTGCCTGAGCGGTCAGGAAGGTGATCGCCCCGTAGGTGTAATCCACTTCGTAGTCGGTCCCTTCCACCAGGGTACCGATAACCACGTCACTGACGCGCTGATGGTCCAGAATGTAGCGTTCACCCGCCACAATACCTGCAGGAAGAAGTTCGCCGGTGATGGTGCCTGCGGGGATCACTACCTGCTCACCGTACAGCACCACGGCCAGATTCTCCGGGGCCAGATCGTGCCAGGTTGACGTCAGCGTACCGTCCTGATTGGTGACAAAGCTGCGCACCGTGCCCCGGCGTCCGGAATAACTCTCTTTGTGGTTAAGACGCTCAACCGTCAGCGCCAGCGATAAGGCCGACACATCGCCAACCCAGCGGAATGCACCGGGCTTCCCGTTAGCCAGACGACGGGCCAGAAACACTTTCCCCTGGCCGTAGTAGTAGGTTTCAAGCTGTGCCATTGTCTTCCGGCTCCTGTTGTTTGCTTTTGCCACGGTTGCCCTGAGTGTCGCTGACGACCGGAGTGGCAACCCCGATAAGTTGATGGTCCCGGAGCCAGACTTCTTCGGCTTCGGTCACGGTGATGGTTTCACCGGCTGCAAAACGCTTACCCTGGTGGGTATGCGGCTGCAGGAGTTTTACGTCGGGCATCGTCTGCCTCCGATAACATGATTGACCTGGAAGGTATCCATCCAGAGCAGGGTGCCGCCGTCATAGTCCAGAATGTCGCCCTTGAGCCACTGGATACCGGTGGTTGCGAGTTTGCCGGGGACCCAGCCAATCAGCTGGTCGCGTATCTGGCCTATCAGCGGGCTGATTTCATGGGTCAGACCATCGGCTCCCTGGCCATAATTGCGCACGGCAACGGCCACACCGAATACCGCCTCGGCAACCTGCGCCCGGCTCCCGTTCCCCGGAACACCGCGCTCAGGTCCCATCAGCACATATGCCCCGGGGACCGCAAAACCGGATAACTCCGTCACCTGGCTGTATTCGACGATGGTGCCGAGGAAGCTCAGCGGGGACGGCGTCAGTGGCTGCAGGCGCTCGACGATCAGACTGATGGAAAACGGTTCGCTGCTCATTTTCCGTAATCCCTCAGTGAGTCCATGCTGAACGTGCGACCGGGGCCATCCACCATCGGCGGACCGCCAGCGGGTTTCTGTGTATCGGTCGCGCCGAGGCTGAATTTGCCGTTGGCCAGTTGCTCCATCAGTTTCATTGCATCGCGGTAATCACGAACAATCGGGTCTGTCCGTTCATCAGAAATACGATGCTGATGCAGTTTGTAGCGGACGACAGAGCGGCCCCAGCTGCTCAGAATTGGGTGGACCTTTACCAGCGGCAGGGTGTAGCCACGCTGGCGGAGATAACCGTCAATCAGGTTCTGCGCTTCTTCCACCGCACCGCCAATGCGCTCCACCACCTCAAGGGCCACAGCCACTTCAGCAGGAGGCCATGACGTGGTCTCTTCCCCACGCAATACCGCATCCAGCAGCTCCGGTCGGGCCGGAGGCTTGCCCGGAAGCTGAGTCACCTGAGACAGTTCGACCGCACCCGGGCGGTCAGCCAGTTCAGCAAGGGAGATATACCAGGTCACGGCCATCACTCGCCTCCGCTTAGGCCGATACGGCATTCTGGAAGAAGTAGCCACAGTCCTGAGCCACAATCAGCTCGCGCACGGACTCACCGACACGAACGCGCTGACCACCGCGCATCCCCATGTCCGGATCAGGAATAGAGCCGGAGACACGGGAGCCAAACTGCGCGGTAAAGCCGAAGGTCACGCCACCCTGGGTATCGGCCAGCAGATTACGGTAGATAAAGGCGGCATGGTTGGCCCAGGCACGCACCAGTACCGGCTTCTGGCCAGGTCGGGCGATATTGACGAACGCCGAACCGACGACGATTTCGTCGAGTTCCAGCAGGCCGCGAAGGAAGTCCAGCGGTACCAGACCATCTTCACCCAGTGTGCCGTTATAGGCTTTCACGACCGATGGGTTCTGACGCAGGGCTGTTGCCGTAGAGCGTCCCAGTACTGCCACGTTCGGGCGCATGATCATCTTGTCGAGCGCAGTGACAATTTTCTTAATTGGTTTGCTCGCGTCATTGTCCCACTGGTCAGCAGCAGCCAGGTTTTCTTTATTACCCACAGGGTAATTGGCCGCGTTAAACACCTCTTTACTGGTGCGAACTTCGCGGTCGAGCATGATGATATCGGACACGCGCTCGGTCGCACGGCCCAGCGGATCGTAATTGGCCGGAGCATTGTCGATATCGGACTGCGGAACCGGTGCATCAAGGGCGTAATCGTTGGTCGAGGAGGTCTCATCCTCTGCATCAAACTCAATCTGATTGGGTTGTGACGTCCGTCCGACGGTGGTGGTCGGTACGGTGAAGCCCTGACCGAGATCGAACTTCCACCATTTAAACTCGGCTTTCCCCACCGGCACTCGCGGTAACACGCTGTCGGCAATGAGGGAGAGGTTACGGTACCCGATGGCAATCGCCGTCAGGTGGGGGTCAATCGGAAACGGTGCTTTGGCCATTCTGAATTACTCCGGAAAAATAAGATGAAAAATTCTGTTGTTACCCCTGGTGCTGCTGTCAACCGCCACCGGCTGCAGCAGCGGCCAGTTGACCCGGTGCAATCCAGACAGAGCCGAGATCGTCTTCGGCACCGTCATACTCCGCAAAGCCGAGATAGAACTGACCCGCTGTAGCCGGAATTGCGCGGCCGTCAGCATCAGCCGTCAGCGGGTCACCGGCGACAACATCACCACCATAGATGACCGGGGTCAGCTGGCTGCGAACCACATCGGCGGGTTCCCCGACACTGGCAGCAACGAGGGTGGTGACACCGATAATCAGCTTGCTGCCATCGACGGCCAGAGTGATTTCGTCCGGCACCGTTCCATGCGTGACCATACGACGCGCAGCCAGTGCCACTTCTGCCTTATGGCAGGTGATCAGACCCGGAATATTCATTGCTGGGCTCCTTTCTTCACGTGGTTAACGGCGTCCGTCATGGAGATGGTGCGACCCTGTTTAGCCTGCTCTGCCTGATAGTTCTGTGCGGCAGTGGCCAGCGCGGAAGCATCGGCAAAATCGACAGGATCATCAGTCGTGCCGGTTTTTTCGCTGAAATTCACGACGGCAGGTTTAGTGCTGAGGATCTCGCGTAGCAGCGCCTCCGGCGACTGACTGATAGTCGTCTCCCCTTCAGAGAAAGAGAGCGGCTCCTGAGACAGGTTCATCAGCACTTCGACAATGGCTGTTTTCTGGCGCGGAAGAATGCTACCGCCCTTAACCAGACCATCGGCAAACGCCACTGTGGCAGTGCGTTTTTCCTCCAGTTGTCGGGTACGGACAACTTCCTCGTCTGCAGCCAGTTTGGCTTCACGTGCTGCCAGCGCGGCTTCACGCTCGGCGAAATCCGTCGCCGTACTGGGGGTCTTTTTGTTCGGGTCCACATTGGTCTCCTCGGCATATGCCAGTGGTGAAATTGACTTACGTTCTTCGGTGGCCGAGTCCAGAATCGACTGGATACGCCACTGAGGAATGATGGAATCGGCCTGCTCGATGGTTGTCTCCTGAATCACCCAGTCGCGAATCGACTGAAACAGGCTGGCCAGATTGTCGGCTTCCCACGGCAACGCGAACTCCAGCGGGCCGTTATCGCCGCTGGCCTCTGCGAACTGCGCATCAGGGAGCCCTTTGACGCCAGGAGGGACGGCCCCCAGAAAACCCACGTGCCGGGCATAGAAATGACCGGGTTTCGGGTTGCCGGGGCTGTCAGGCTGATAAATAGAGAGGGAGCGTTTTTTGTAGCTGCCCGCGTTGAAGGCTTCCGCAAAGGCCGGATTCACCTGACGCGGCGCGGCATAGACGATGCCATCACGGTACTCAAGGCGTTCCGCCCAGCCATACGCCGGAGCGGTCAGGCTCGGGTGTCCGATGACAAATGGTGCTTCCGATACTAAAGGGTCGTAGCTGTTGGCCAGATCAATGCAGTCTTCAGGGGTGAACGTGATGGTCCGTCCATCCATCGCGGTGTGGGTGCCGGGGGCAAAAACCGCAAGTGTTGCTTTAGCTGTGCTCGTCATCATGGCTGTCGTCATTCTGGTTGTCAGGGGTTATGGCGACATCATGACGAAACGTGCTCAGGGGGTAATCTGCCCACGGACAGATAAAAACGGGACGGAAGGTAAAACTGAGGGCCAGCGCAGGGGAGGAAAAGGGCCGGGAACCGTATTAAAACGTATTATAATACGGGTCGCCAGCGTGGATTGCGTCATCGTAGCAAGGCGACCACCAGAACGCGTTACAGGGCGTCTGACGGCGACATCAGTTAAACGCCCCCTGCAGGTAGTTTTTTGCCATATCGATAAGGGTTTCCCCTTCCGCTTTTGACACACCCAGCCACTTTCTGGCGGGGATCGTGATTTTGTAGGCCGGAATGGTGTGCCACTGTGAGTAGTTTGATTTCGACTTTCGGACGAACTGACTGGCAACCTTGCCGCTTTTCTTCTGCCGGTAATACGCCTGCTGGCTACGGGCGGCGATTTCGATGGTCCCGCCAAACTGGTGAATGGCACCATAGATCCGGTTCGTACCGAACAGCAGCTCATCGGCATTCACCTGCCAGCGGAGGGTATTCCGCAGATAGCCGTCGCGGGTGAGAACCTTGTCCGCATTTTTCCGCTTACGCTTCTGGTACCGGGCCGACAGCTCCTGCCACGGTACGCCCTCCGGCGATGTCTGCTCCGTGAAACGCTGCTGGTGAAACTCCAGCAGGCGCTCTCCCATTGAACGCAGCAGCGGTGCCGGGCGCATCATTTCGGTCCGGGCATCCCACAGTCGGCTCAGCGCATCCTGAGCATCAAACGTCAGCGTCACACCCGACATCGTCAGTCCTCCCGCGACCACAGGCTGATACCCTGTCGCAGTGACTGCAGCAGCGTATCGTCAGTTGAAATATTTCCGGCCCAGCCATCGCGCCCGGTCGCGAACACCACCGACAGCGGGTCCGCTTCACCTTCCTGCTGCAGGCGTGCCAGGTAATAGCGCCTCACCAGCGACTGCTGCTCTTCCGGCAACCAGACGATCTGCGCCCATATTTCATCGGGGTGACGGACAGCCTCGGCCAGCTGAAGTGCCTGCGCCAGCGTCAGGGATATCTGACCCTGACCCTCCGGCGATGCGAACATGTCGTGGCCGATAGCCAGGCGCTGGCCTGTCGGGTCGCGGAACGCCGCATCACGGTCAGCGGTCGCGCCGAACAGCTGCAGGAACGCATCCACCGGGTCGGTCTCGGCTTCAGGCACCGGAGCCGGACGGGGCGCTGGCAACGGTGCCGCTGTGGCTGGCGATTCCGCCACCGGCGTGAACGGTCCGTCGCCGACCGGACTGACGCCCCGGGGCGGTGGCACTTCGCTGAAATACCGGCTGCGGCCCGGGGTATGCTCAAAGCCCGGGTCGATCCCCTCGGGCACAATAACGGTCCTTGGGCCACCCGGGCTGCGCTGGCCAATCTCGCGGGTAATGAACTTGATCGGGGGGTCAGTATCCGGGCCATCTTTACCCATCCGCTTCAGGTCATCTTCAGTGCGGGCAATCACGCTGCACTGACAGCCCCAGGCATTGACTGGAAAATGGTAAATCCACCACGGATCATCCGCCCGCAGTACCATGCCGTTCCAGCCCAGATGGTCCTGACGCGGGTGTTCGACCACATCACTGTGGACGTACTCCCAGTAAGGGTGTGTATCCCGCATGGCCATGAGCTGCTGGTAGCGCCCGGCCATGTAAGAACTGCGCAGGTTGGTCTCGTAAATGACTCGCGATCGCCACTCAAATCCGCCGTTATAGCTCCAGCCATAGCGGGCAACGATGGCCGCGAAGTCCTTGCGGAAGGTTTCCAGCGTACCACCGTCAAGAATTTTCTCGACTGCGGTACGCAGGTCTGCCAGCAGGGCATCCCGGTTGGCTCCGGCAACCATAAATTCATTGTCATGCGCGGAGCCGTAGACGTCTGTCCATGCATCGGTCTTCGTATTGAACTTCCGACGGAAGAAGGCGATCTGCTCGCTGAACGGCAGTGAGCCATAGCTGACGTTACCGGCCATTCATTTCCTCCAGCAGATCGTTGCGTCCTGCCAGGGCAGCAGCGGACATGGCTTCGCCCAGAATACGGGCATAGTCATCAAGCGACATATCGGGTATCAGCGCCGTCAGGCCGTCACGCAGCTCGTCGGCGGTCTCCGCTGAGTCGACCAGCGCTTTTATCTGATTGATCCAGCCGTCCATGACCGGGCGAAGTTCGGTATTAAGGCGACCGGCCATCAGTGTGGGCGTGTCGTTATGGTCCGGGTCATGCTCCGCGAATGACGACGGCGCAGCGGCCCGGGGAACAGATACCTGCTGCTCAGGCTTCGGCTCCCACTCGCCGCCATAGGTCTCTTTAATGGTGGCCAGCGTCGGACGATAGCCGGTTGTCTCGCTGATGGTTTTGTCGCGCTCAGCCCGGTCTTTCAGGTCTTCTGCCTCTTCGAAGACGCGGGACACCACCGGCACTGCGGCATCGGGGAAGTTAAACTCGGTAAACCATTTACCCGGGCCACGATTCCATGACTCGCAGATTACATCCGCATCGGCCTTGACGATGGAGTCCAGCACCTTGTCCTGCAGGGACTCATTACCACCGATGCCTTTTGCCGCGCCACCGGAACTGGATATCTGACCTACCGTCACGCGGCGAATGGCCTCATTCATCGCGTTGTACATCGCCTGATAGTCAGCGGCACCGGAACGGGCAGCAGACATCAGTTCGACGCTCATCCCCTCGGGCATAATGACGCCGCTGTCGGTCGAGATGGCCCGGGTCAGCGCCAGCAAATTACGTTTCTGCTCCGGCGTGGCCCCTTCGGGGTGTTTCCCGGCGACGGTCGGCATCCCGAACTTGTCGAGGAAAATCAGCCAGAACTTGATATCGTTGCGCTTGAAGAACGTCGGCCAGTACAGCCAGTGCGCCAGCCCCAGACCATAGGGTTCATCATCATGATCTGCGCCGGTGGAAAATGACCAGAAGTACGGCCCCTCGCAGGGCTCACCGGCCATCATGTTCTGTGGGGTCAGCAGACGCAGTTCGCCTTTCGGGCTGAAACGGAAGCGGCGACGGTCGCGGACCTTAATGTCGTCAATCCACAGTAAATTATCCCGGACACCATAAATCAGCTCTGATACCGCATAGCCATAGAACACGCCATAGTGCATCAGACGGGTGATGCGGTCGAAGCCCAGCGCGTCTATCTGCTGGCGCATGGCGTCTGCCGCCTCGATATCCACCGGACGTTCGCCTCCGGCCTCGACCTTAATCTCACGGGATATCAGCGCATCCTGCCGCTGGCTGAAGGCTGACTTGACCTCATCGTCACTCAGTACCTCGCGGTAAATCTTCAGGTCAGGTGCGCCGCGATGCTGCAGAACGCTGTCATCGGATAATGCCAGCGCACCAATCCACGGGCGGGTGATATCGCGCCCGTCACCGGTCGAGGCAAACTCGCGCCCCAGCTCAGGACGCGGTGCGGATGAGGGTTTTGATGGCATTTGTCTTTTTTGTTTTTTGCGACTCACAGGAATCCTCCAAAGTCATTAATGCCACGCACGGTACCGAATCCGGTGTCAGTGAATTCCCCGGCGCTGCTGCTGTCGCCGAAGCCTGACAGCACGCGGAAAATATCGCGCTCACCGGTGGACTCAAATGCTATCTCAGTGGCCAGATTCAGGGCGGCATAGTTCGCCAGACAACCGGCAATTGCCGTATCGCCGTGACGCACCAGTTCGGGGTCTTTGAGGTCTTTTTTCTCCAGACTGGCGACCATCGGCACGCCATCGATGTTTTCCACGGCCCTCAGGTCCTGCGCCGTGTTCTCATCGCGCGGCAGGATGATCATGCTGTCCTCAAACAGGCCGGTGAATTTTGGCATCCAGAAGCCGTACCACTTGCGGTTCAGGGTAATTTCGGCGATGCGCGGGCGACCATAGCGGTCGGCAGTATACTCGGCCAGTACCATTCCCGGCCCGGTGGCATCCATCGCACCGCCCGACTGGCGGGGAAGATGCTCGATAAGCCAGAACAAAATCTGCTGCTGCAGAGCTGAGGGCACGTTGTTCAGCTCCAGCAGGAACGGAACGTCGCGACACAGGTTCTGCATGATGGCCATCGGTACGATGGAGGAAAAATGACGGTGGCGGGCGAAGTCCATACCAAACACGTGACGCTGCTCGGGGTTCAGGGTCTCCGCCATCACCGGGCGCAGCTCCCTGTCAATCCAGTCATTACCCCATGCCGCGCGCTCTGCCTCGGTCATATGGATAAAGTCATCATCCAGCGCGAGACGGATGACGGGCCGTTCCTCCGGCATGGCCCGTTCGATCCAGACACCGGGAATACAGATACCGTTACCGTCACGCGGGATGGCGTCCAGCTCCTCACGCATCGCCGCTTTACGCGGGCCATAGGCGTTACGGATGCGGTTATACCAGGTCTTTTTCCCCTCGACGGTTGCCACTTCGCCTTTCATGGCGCAGACCCGCTCAAACAGGCCATTCGTGACTGCATCATCGAAGGTGATACGTAACACGGCGGCATCGTCACCGTAGCGCCCCTCTTCGATATCCTTACAGAACTGGTGGAACGGGTTATTTTTGCCGTTCTCTGAGCTGATGACCACAATACGGCCACCCCAGATAAGCAGAGCGGTCGCTGCATCAAGCACACCCTGTACATCCGCATGGAATGCGGCTTCGTCGATAATGACGACCCCTTGAAGACCACGGATGTTGGCCGGGCGGGAAGAGAGTGCTGCCACCTGAAATCCGCTGGCGAAGCGGACACGATAGGCCGCAATCATCCGGGTATTACCCTGTTCGTCCTGGTCTTCGAAAAGGAACTCTTCAATCGCTGAGACGTCCTGCGCCTGCTGGGCTGCGATGACGCGGGCGAACTTGGCCACGTAGCCAATAAACTCCAGCCCTTTCTCTTTGGTGTCGCCGATGTAATAGACGTTATCGCCGCCAGCGGCTTTCTGGGCACCGGCTATCAGAGTGGAATTCAGCCCCCAGGCAAAGGTGATGCCGGTACGACGGCCTTTCGGGATAGCCAGAATAGAGACGTCATACTTAAGGCATTCCACCTGGTGGGCCATCAGCACACCGTCGGCAAACGGGTTGAAGCCGAACGGGATTTCCCGGGCCCGCGCCGGAAGTTCGTCCCATTCGACGGTACGGATGGTGGACGCTAATGGTTTCATCACTTGATCCCCAGCACGCGCTCACGCCAGAACTGCACCTGGTCTTCGCTTAACCCCTGCGCTCTGGCCGTCTCTTTCAGATTCTCTTCCTGCTCGCGCAGCAACCGCTCACGGGCGGCACGCTCAATCTCGCGGCGTTCATCGAGGCTGGCCTTACGCGACTGCAGGACGTCTTTTGCTGCCCGGGCAAGGTGGCGCACCGTATCAATATCCGGATCTTCTTCCTGTTGGGCGGTAAAGGCGGCATGGGTGGTGAGCGTGGTGACGGCCTGAACCATCAGGGCACCGGCGCGTTCGTCCGGATTCTCTCCCAGCTCACTGACCAGCAGGCGGGCCATCTGGTCCTGCTCGCGCATCCGACTGACCATTTCGCCAAACGTCTGCTTATAACGACCCAGCGCACTGCGGCTGGGTGCGTCCTCGCCCGGGAAGTGTTCGTGGATATCGGCCAGCAGCTCATCCAGCGTCATACGGTCTTCCCGCAGACGGCGCTCGATATGGGCGCGGACGTCAGGCTCCAGACGGTGAATCGTGGACTTTCTTCCCATATCAGCCCCCCGCGCCGGGACGCTTCACACCAGGCACAATCGCCCGACCTGCAGCCACATCAGCGCCGCGTTCGGTCAGGCGGGCAACCAGCACCGTCCCGATATCTTCAACTGTCACCAGACCCTGCTCTTCTAGCCAGCGCAGCTCTGATTTGATCTGATCGCGGCTGGGGGCATGGCCATAGCGGGTCAGCGCCTGGTAAATGACGGAACTGTTGGAGCTGTAGCTCGGCATTTCGGATAAAAAACGCAGCATGACGAGGCGCTGGTCCTCACGCAAAAAACTGGCAAAGTTCATGGGTCCTCCGTTATTTCTTCTGCAGCAGATAGGCTTCAATATTCTCAGTACGACGATAGGTGGCCGCTATCTGCTCCTGCATCCCGTGCATCTGGGCTTCAGTACGGCTCAGTTTTGCGATGAGTTCGGTGATTTGCGACTGCGTTGGCACCGATTTAATCTGCGCCTCAACGGTGGTGATGCGGGTGCGCAGCTCCAGCAATTCCTTCTGACTGGCGGACTGGCGACCAATCAGCCAGGTATAGACACCGACCACCGCCATCACTGCCCATTGCAAAAATGCCCAGTCGAATCTCAGTTCATTTATTCCCACAGTTACCCTCCTGGGCACACTTGATGACTTCAACCAGTTGACCGGCGCACAGGCCGTACTGGTCATATAACTGCTTCTGAGCCACCGCGAGATCGTCCATGCTGCTACTTGCCGGAAACACCGGACGAGGGCATGGTACGGTCATCCTCGCGGGTAAGACCCGAGGAAGCGGCTGTTGCTGCTCTCTCACGGGCTCCGGCGAGTTCCTGCATGACGTCAGCATCAAACCTGCAACCAGCACGGCTGGCAGCGTTCTTTTTGAGAGCCTCACGAATGGCCTCCGTGGATTTTTCATCCGCCTGCTGGCGGGCGTTAATTTGCTGTGCCAGTAAGCTGCTGGCCTGATTCGCCTGCGCAGTCAGTTGCCTGGCCCCGTCGATAAACTGATTCAGGGAGTCGGCGGCCTGCTGAGTCTTCTGATTCGCAACCTCAAGGCGCACATCCGCTTCCCCGCGCTCGTATCCCTGACGCCAGATAAACCAGACCGAGCCCAGCATCAGCGCTCCCCACAACAGATAACGGGCGATCACCTTCACCCACTCAGTCGACGTCATTGCACTCTCCCGGTCCCCAGCCCGCTGCCAGATAGCGCGGTTGCCAGGTGTAGATGATTTTCAGGGGATAGCCCCGGTTCTCGCGAAAGTTGGCAGCGCTGCGGCCCGCATTCACCTTTTCGACCTGGTTCCAGTAACGACTGGCATCCAGCCCGCGACTGGTGGCCAGCTTCCGGTCTTTCTGGACCCAGCCCAGACCGCCGTTATAGGCCGACAGCACAAAAGCCATGCGGTCACAGTCGCTGGCGGTACCGGTGATACGTTGCCAGTGCCAGCGGTTGTACTGCACCAGCGCCCGTATGGACCACGACGGATTGTAAGGCTGATGGTCTTTCAGCTGCTCAGGGTAAATACCGGCAATCCAGCTGGCGGTGGTGGGCATAAACTGCGCCAGCCCCTGAGCCCCGACCGGCGAACGGGCGCGGGCGTTCCACTGGGATTCCTGATGGATTTGGGCGGCGAAGGTGGATACAGGGGCATTAAGCCCCCAGACAGCGCGGGCATTGCGGGTCAGCTCGCGCTGGTATTGCCGGGCCTCAACCGGAATGCTGGCCGCAAAGACCGGGTGACAACCACTCAGCAGGCAAAGCAGGATGAGAGACAGCGCGAGTCGGATCATCGTCAGAGCCCCATCGTCACGCCGATGCAGATCGCCGCGACAATCAGTGCCCGTCGCAGCAGAACAGCGGCAAAAATCAGCTCATAGCCCGTTGCCACAGGGTATTCAGGCTCATTGCGGCTCACCGGTACCGGCTTGCCGAGGTTCTCTTTCCAGTCATCTATCAGGTAGCTTCCCGGGCTGGCGTAAGGAAACAGTGCCCGGTCCAGGTGATAGCCGAGAATGGATGCGATGGAAACCAGAGACAGTTTATACAGCGTGACGCCGAGCTGTTCGGGCGAAATGACGGCGATAGCGGCCAGCAGCGCAACGGCAAGGATGATCCAGTTGCGTAGCCGCTGATGGCGGACCTTGTGAAGTAGTGACATATGGTTCTCCTGAAGAAGGCCAAAAGGCTGAATAAATCAGGAGTCAGTGTGCGGTATGTCGGGGTGAGGAGTAATTTGCCCCCGGGCAGAATATTTCCGAGGGAAATGAATAGGGGATATCAGCTACAAGCTAGAGGGAAAAACTTCGCCACCAGAAACTCTATCCAGTAAAGAACAGGCTTTGTGTACCAACAATACACAACAACAGCTGTGATGATACCTATGATCAAGACCCCCCTGATAATCCAGAACGTACGTTTCTGCGTCGCTAGTCGTGCAGAAATACTGCGAAATACACCAGCTACATCATCTTTGATGAAAGAATATTCTTTATTAATCTGCTTTTCTTTGTATTCAATTTCTTCGCCCAAGGCCTTTATAGATTGCATCTGGTTTGAAAGTGCCAGCCAGATTAACGTCGCAGCAAAAATGCATCCCAGAAGGATTATTGTGTTTGTTATCCCCTGGCCCGACCATCTCGTAGCTACTTTGAATTGAGTAGCCACAATAACTGAGGCAACAGGAATGCCAAGTATATGGTTCTGGATATCCGAAAACGCCTTGTGGATTTTACCCATTTCTTCGACTTTTGCGGCACGCAGCTGATCCATGACTTTGTCATAAGAGAATCCAGAAGAGTATATACGATACCCTTTCAGGAACTTGTCATGCAGACGCTGAATATTGTCCAGTAAAAATGCGAATACTCGTGGTGAATCAACTCCATCACTAACGGCCTGGATACTTTCAATCAGAATATCTAGCTTCTGATCCCTATGGGTATCATCGTTGAAACAAGCTAAAAGATTAGCAAGATGCTCACGATGCAAATTTTGTACGTTTTCAGCAGCGAAGTGTGGCAATAGCTTGATAACTTCTTTTTTCAGAAAAACCAGCTGACAAGTTGAGCTGTCAAAGTAGGCAGCGGCCTCTTTTAGCAGGTTAACGAACTCCAGAATCTTCCGGTAATTGCTGATGAAAACGGGGATATCTTCATCATCATTACGAAATTTTGTTTCGAGGATGAAGTAATTAGCTGGTTCCAGGCACTGATGCTTTGGAGCATTTAGTAATTTTTCGTATGTGGCAAACACAAGTCCCAGTCCACTCCGTGGTGGCGTAACACGTAGGTTGATCGTGTTGCCTGGAGCGACAGTCCCTGTATCAATAGAAAGCCCATACTCACGTGGATCATCAAGCAAGGTATTAATCTGGTCACAATCTGACTGATCTGAGAGCAATAGCGTACCGACACGGAACTCCTCCTGGAATACCATGCGACGGTACAGAGCTGTCAGCATCTCAAACGAAATCGTCACGATTAAACCTCAGTCATCCACATTTCCCTGAACTCATCCGGTACATTACGTAGGGTGATAATATTTGTTGCCGGATCATAATCAATATAGCCTTCAGTTTTCCCTTCCCGGTCAAACTTAAGTTCCCAGTATTTGGACTTGCCTTTAAAAGATACCAAAGCGCGGATGACGCGGCCATCAGGAACAAAGCCATCCGATAACTCCAGCTCTTCGGCAGCAAGTTTACCTGATAACTCCTCTGGAGCCTGGGGCCAAACGGCATTAACAAAGGTTTCCAGACTAAGTGGCTCATTAGCCTTACTTAACGCATGTAAGTGTTCAAACGCGCTCTTAAGAAACGCGTCTTTTTCAGCGCCGTCAAGCTCTTTCTCTGCTGCAAATGCTTTTAAAACGTCACGTAACTTTTCAGACTCTCGTTTGGCGATTAAAACATCATTACAGCCGAGGAACTGTTTAAAGTAGTTTGAAACATTCCCTTGTCCCTTAAGAAAACTGATATAGCGTTCTGCATCACTTTTCCATGCGGTTAAGTCAATGCGCCCAGCCATGCGCAGCTTAGCGATATCAAGATAGGTACTGTCCTGGATGTTAAAATCATCAGTGACAGTTGACCCGATGGTGGCACTCACAATAGCTATCAGCAGGTGTTCATTGTGTCCTATCACGATGTTTGCAAAAAGAACATAACCACCAGTAGCCATATTTTCTCGCTGTGAGCGTTCCGTCAGGTGATGCATCATCCGGCAGGAACTTTGGTAGAAATCATCAACACCTTCCAGAAAATCCCCAGCCATTCGTTCCATCGGATAGTTATCCGTATCGCCTTCAAAATAGCCATAACCTTTACCTGTGCGTCCTGCGTATTTTGCACAGATATCGTGGATCAGGCGCTGAGAAGCCTCAGTGATCATACCTTCTTCAGGGCTAAGTCGCTCAGAAGCATCCCCATTTTGTTCCTTATCAAGAATGTGAACTACGACATGTTTGACTTCAATGGCCTGCTCTGACATTGGCTATCAATCCTGTTGTATTTACTGTTTGATGACAAACAGTTATCGCTGTGTTCTGAATGGGAATTGCTTTACTTCTTTAACTAATTCCCCAGTTTTTATTAGTCCACGGACAGATTAATTATCGTTTTCTAGGTGTTAGCGTTTCTGGAGAAAGAGCGGCCTGCGGGATGCGTCAACATCCTGCAGGCCAGTAACACACAGCATACACCTGTGAGTCACATCATGGCTCAGTCCGTCTCGCGAGACAGATTCAGCCTACTGCATTTTCATTCAATGAAAAAGGCTTACAGAATATGAAATCTCAGTTTTTACCGGTATTACCGTGGATGGGGGGCAAACGCCGCCTGGCCAGACATATTCTTCCGTTATTTCCGTCACACACCTGCTACGTGGAGCCGTTCTGCGGCGCGGCGGCGCTGTACTTCATGAAAGAGCCCAGCAAGGTTGAGGTCATCAATGATATTCACGGCGAGCTGATCAATCTCTACCGGGTGATCAAGCATCACCTTGATGAGTTTGTCCGGCAGTTCAGATGGGCACTGGTCAGTCGCCAGATATACCGCTGGATGAAGGATACCCCGGAAGAAACACTGACCGACATTCAACGGGCGGCCCGCTTCTTCTACCTGCAGAAACAGGCTTTTGGCGGTAAGGTGGCCGATCATACCTTTGGCACCACTACCACCAGCGCACCACGCCTTAACCTGCTGCGCATCGAAGAAGAACTGTCGCTGGCTCACCTGCGGCTTTCCAGAACCACCATTGAGCATCTGGACTGGGCTACCTGCATTAAGCGGTACGATCGCCCCCATACGCTTTTTTATTGTGACCCGCCGTACCTAAAAACGGAGGGGTATGGCGTTGAATTTAGGCTGGAGGAATACGAACGCATGGCGGAACTGGCGCGGACCATCAGCGGGAAAATGGTTATTTCGGTTAATGATATCGAAGAAATGAGGGAAACCTTTGCCGGGCTGCGGATTCAGACGGTCGATATCCGCTACAACCTGCAGACAACGGGTAAAGCTGAACTCAAGCGAGAGCTAATTATCTGTAATTTTTGACTAGTGTGACTAAAAGGCCACCATATACAAGTGGTGGCCTATGAATTGAAGGCGAACTCGTAACCGAACAGCTGCACTATTGGCAACCTGAAACAGATTAAAATATATGAAACTCGCTAATCTCCCCAGAATCATTGTTCACAACACAACGAACCCTGCGCAGATCCATGACATTTGGTGTCGATGTTGGTACAAATAATTCATTATCGCCCCACCATACAAGGGTTGTTTCACCGCTAACGGATTCTTCTGAAACGACTGGTACATCTCCTTTGATTTCTAATGATGAGAGTATTTTATCTTTGCAAACCTCGAAGGGAGTCTTCCAGCTAACACCAGAATATGTAGGTTTACGCTCATTGGTTATACAAAGTTTGTTCCAGTATCGTTCTTCAAAGAGCGTTTGCGGGTGGGTTGTTTTGTTCGAATCCTTTGTAGCCCGACGAGACTGGTTGTCGTCAGCTTCAACAACGAAACTCAAGGGAGTAAAAGTTGATTTTTGGGGGCCAGTGAACACCTTGACGACAAAACGTTGTTCACCTCTGTAAGCGCCGAAGAGGTTCTTTCCATTCACGAAACCACAGATATTTTGAACATAAGGATCAGCAGAATCAGTAACTGTCTGTACGTCACGAAACTTTGCCGAGTCTGGATCACGCATTTGTTGCGCCAAGTAATTAGTTCCGGCTTTTTGAGCATTGTCACAACCTGAGAGAATCAAGGTCGAAACAATAATTAAAAGAAGGAGAAAACATCTATTTCCCATAAAAAAACCATATTGAATTCGAACGTTATCCATGTTCCATGCCCTTAACTCAAAGATTAGCCTGACTTTTTCATGAGACCGATCTGTTGCGCAACTTCAGCGGCAGTAGCCTCAATGATTTTTTTGCCAGCTTCATCTGTATTCTCGTAATTATCAAGCAGTGCCGACTGACGTTTAGTTAGTGAAGATTCTGTCGTAACTGTTGGTAGCGACGCATTCCTCATACCTGTAACTATGTACAAAACATCTATCCCCAGAGCAGACAGTGCAGATAACTGCACTGCATTTGGTGATGTCCTTCCCTTTTCCCAATCAATCAACGTTCTCTTTGCTATTTCAATAGCATCCGCCAACCCTTGCTGTGTAAGGGCTAACCGCTCTCTTTCTTCTTTAATACGCAAACCGATCATGTGAGTTTTTCTGCACTTTAAAATTGACTGGTGAGGTTTTCTGCACCATAATCTAACACACATAAGGCAAACATCATTGCATCAATAAAGGGGACAACGATGACTGCAGAACAAGTCAAATCACTCTTTCGCCAGCGGGGGATCACTTTCACCCAGTGGGCTGAAGAGCATGGCTACTCCCGGAATGAGGTCTACCGGGTACTTAATGGCCAGACCAAAGCCAATTACGGTAAATCGCACGAGATCGCCGTCAAGCTGGGGCTCAAACCCGGCAACGTTGCAGCCTGAAGAGCCTGCAATAAGTGTAACAGTGTTTCATATATAGAAAAGAGGTATGTGACATGAGCAAGGTAATCACATCCACATCCGGTGGCCGTATCCTGCGGGTTCTCAAAGCGCTCAAAGGCTCTTCACTCAGTGGCCGTTCCAACAGCGAACTGGCGAAAGCACTGGATGAGTCTCCGGCCAATATCAACCGCGCCCTCAATACCCTGATAGACGAAGGGCTTGCCCAGAAGCTCGATAACGGCAGGTTTGCACTTAGTGTGCAGGTTCTGCAGATCGCTGTTGCTCACAGTAATGAAATTGCCCGTGCTCAGGGGCGTATTGATGAACTGAATCAGCGCATCATCGCTGGCAGTCGCTAATTAAGGAAAAGCAAGAATGGCCCGAACTAAGCAAGAAACCACTGAACTGGCACCTGATGTGACCCTGAATCCTGAACTGATTACCTCCCAGAACCTGATGGCTGTCGTCAGCAGTCATATGACCGATGAGCGAGACCTGCTGAACCAGTTGCTAGGTCAGGCCCAGATGGCTGAGGCGTTTGGCAAATTTTCCCAAACGGTTTGGAGTTCAAAGCTGGCTTTTGTCAAGGAAAACAAACTTTATCAATCACTTAAAGGAAAGAAAGGTCCAAACGGTTTGGAGTTGCAAGGGACGTGGGTAGAATTTTGCAGCCTTTTGGGGGTTTCAGATGAGAAAGCCAACCAAGATATTGCCAATCTTACCGCCTTCGGCGAAGAAGCCCTGGAATCCATGTCCCGCATGGGTATCGGCTACCGAGAGCTGCGCCAGTTCCGCCGCCTTCCGGAAGACCAGAAAAGCGCCCTGATCGAGGTTGCCAAAGAAGGCGACAAAACCGCGCTGCTTGAACTGGCCGAAGAGATGATCGCAAAACATGCCCGCGAGAAGGAAGAGCTGAAGACCGACCTTGAAATCAGTCGCCAGATGCTGGCCGAGAAAAAAGAAGAACTCGGCACGATGCGCAATGAAAAAGAGGAACTTAAATCCCGCCTGGTTCGCCGCACCACCACTGAAACACCGGACGAAGAAGGCGTGGCGCTTGAGACGGAAGTCACCGGCTTTAAAAGCGGGGTTCTCAGCGCGTTCTTTGACCTTAAAAGCGGTTTCAACGCGCTGACCGAGCACACCGAACGCACTGGCATCAACCATACCGGAATGATGGCGGGCCTGCTCGATGACCTTCAGGCGCAGTTTGAAGAACTGCGTCAGGAATTCAGCCTGCCGGAAGCCCGTGAAACCAGCGTGATACCGGACTGGGTAAAAGAAGCACAGCAAGAGGATGAAAATAATGGATAAAACCACCGATGTTATTGCCTCATCAGAGGCGCTGGACACTTTGCTGCGCCGCTAAGGGGGATGCAATGAATCCAGTTTTGACTCAACGTCTTGTTGCCATTGCCGAAGCAGCCAGTGCTGCCGGGCATGGCAATAAAGAAGCAGTGTATCAGGCCGCCTGCGAGGAATTGTGTATGTCACGTGCCACATTGCTCAAAAAACTGAATGCTGTCCGCCTGCAGAAGCCGAGAAAACAGCGCTCTGACGCCGGTGATTCCGCGCTGACCCGCGAGGAGGCGATGACCATTTCCGGCACGCTGATGGAAACCATCCGTGGGACGGGCAAACGTACCCTCAGCGTGGAAAAAGCCATTAACAGCCTGCGCGATAACGGTCTGATCGTCAGCGGCAGGCTTGATGAGACCACTGGTGAGATTGTGCCGCTGTCGGCCAGCGCCATTATCCGCGCCCTGCGCCAGTACCGCCTGCACCCTGACCAGCTGCGGGCACCGGCTCCGGCAGTGCAGCTGGCCAGCCGCCACCCGAACCACGTCTGGCAGCTGGATGCCTCCATCTGTGTCCTGTATTACCTCAAGAATCCGGCCAAAGGGGTTAAAGGTGATACCGGGCTGCGCATCATGGATGAGAAGGAGTTCAACAAGAACAAACCGGCCAATGTGGCCAAAGTCGTCAATGACCGCGTGTGGTCTTTTGAAGGAACCGACCACACCACCGGGTGGATCTACCTGGAGTACCGCTTCGGTGGCGAAACCACCGAGAACTTCACCTCGGTGCTTATCAATATGATGCAGGAACGCGGCGGCGCTGACGTGCTGCACGGGGTGCCGAAGGTGCTGTTCACCGACCCCGGCGCAGCCCTGAAGTCCCCCACGATGGGCAACCTGTGCCAGGCGCTGGGTATCAGGCTGATTGCGCACAAAGCCCGCAACGCACGGGCCACCGGCTCGGTGGAAAAGGCCCGTGACATTCTCGAACGGGATTTCGAACATGGCCTGCGCTTCTGCCGGGTGGAGAGCATCGACGAACTGAACCGCCTGGCGCGTCTGTGGCGGATGAAGTTCAACCGCACGGCCATTCACAGCCGTTACGGCATGGCCCGCACGGATAAATGGTTGCTGATCACCGAAGAGCAGCTGGTCAAGGCCCCCTCTGTTGAGGTCTGCCGGGAAGCAGCGGTGTCAGCGCCGGTCAGCTGTAAGGTGGACAGCTTTGTCCGGGTACGTTTCCGGGGGCGGCAGTACGACGTTTCCGCTGTGCCGGGTGTCTGTGTGAATGACCGCGTGATGGTTGCCCGCAACCTCTACCGGGACGATCAGGCTCAAGTGGTGATAACCGGTGAGGATGGTCTGAAATCGTTCTTCCTGGTTGACGAGGTGCAGAAAGACGAACACGGCTTTGCTGTTGATGCCCCGGTTATCGGTGAGAGCTTTAAACCGCTGCCCCAGACCGTTGCCCAGCAGCATCTTGATGAAGTTGAGCAGCACGTCTTTGGCACGGCCAGTAAAGAAGAAACCGAGGCCGCGAGAAAAGGCAAAGCCCTGCCGTTCGGGGGACGTTTCAATCCATATCTCGATATTGAACGCGACGATCACCCGACCTACCTGCCAAAACGCGGCCAGGAAAGTCAGGTTCGTGGCCCGCGCATCGAGCAGCGTCCGTTATCCCATGTTGAGGCGGCCAAATTACTGCGTGAGCGTCTGACGGCAACTGGCCATAACTGGTTCCCGGAACACTACGCGCAACTGGTCAGTCGCTTTCCGGAAGGCGTTCCGGCAGAAGATATTGACACCATCGCGCAGGAACTGGCCGGGAACAAAGCGCCACGGCTCAGCATCGTTAACGGCCATTAACGGGAGGCCCCCATGCTGGTACTGAAAGACCTGATGAAACAGCACGGTATTGAACAGACGGAAGTCGCTGCAGCTGCAGCTGTTTCGCAGCCCGCCGTTTCACAGCTGATTAACCACGGCATCTGGCCGAAGCGTCGCCCTGAAAAAGTGCGGCAGAAGATTATGACATTCCTGGCATCACGCGGGCTCGGGGAGGAATTATCCCGGGCGTTTGATGAGGTACTGACGGCGGAACCCGCCAGTACCTCCGTCCCGCAACAGGCAAATAACGAAGAGGACGAAAATATGTTACTGGCAAAACAGGTATTAAATCCAGTCACCAAAAAGCAATTCGGCATTTTCCGTGACCCGTTCGCGGATGACGCCATGCAGAGTTCAGAGGACGTGTTCACCACGCCGGATATTCGCTACGTCCGCGAGGCACTGTATCAGACAGCCCGTTTTGGTGGATTTATGGCTGTTATCGGGGAATCCGGCGCGGGGAAAAGCACACTGCGCCGTGACCTGATTGAGCGTATCCACCGTGAAAATGCGCCAGCCATCGTCATTGAGCCTTACATCATCGCGATGGAGGACAACGACAACAAAGGCAAGACTCTGAAAGCGGCCAGTATCGCCGAAGCCATCATTAACACCATCGCACCACTGGAGAACGTCAAACGCAGTCAGGAGGCCCGCTTTCGCCAGTTACACCGCGTGCTGAAGGACTCCAGTAACGCCGGTTACAGCCACGTTCTGGTGATTGAGGAGGCACATTCACTGCCGCTTCCCACGCTGAAGCACCTGAAACGCTTCTTTGAGCTGGAGCATGGCTTTAAAAAACTGCTGTCCATCGTGCTGATTGGCCAGCCGGAACTGGCGATGAAACTGTCTGAACGCAACCAGGAAGTCCGTGAGGTGGTTCAGCGCTGTGAAGTGGTTGAACTGCTGCCGCTGGACACAGAACTGGAGCGCTTTCTGAAGTTCAAATTCGAACGTGCCGGAAAACCAATAACTGATGTGCTGGATAACACCGCTGTCGATGCCATCCGTGCCCGCCTCAGTAACAATATCGGCGGTCGCAGAGGGGTTGTCAGCCTGTTATATCCTCTGGCGGTCAGCAATCTGGTGATTGCAGCCATGAATATGGCGGCGCAGCTCGGTGTTCCGGTTGTTAATGCCGACGTTATTAAGGCGGTTTAAATGAAAACAATACCGAACGTTAATAAACAGCTGGCTGATTTGATGAATGCCATTGCGGCACTCAATGCAATGAATACGCCTGTCACCAGCATCATGATTTATTCAGGAAAGCCGGTTATTCGTGTTTCTCGCGACAGTCCGTGCGTCAGTCATTTCAGGGGGAAAAAGTCGGGTTATACCATGACAGGTATTGACCATCAGGGGCGTTACCGTCAGGGGGAAGTTGAGATGTATGGTTGCAGGGTTATCTGGTCAGAGTCATTACTTCACTGAAGGGAAAATATAATGGCAATAAAGATAGAGATTTTAATCGCGCTGACGCCAGAAGGATTTATCTATTGCAAAATGACCGGCGCAAATACAAAAGACGCGAGTGAAAGTGAGCTGGCGACGCTTGAGTCATTAAAGCCCGTTGTAAATGAATCTGTTCTCAACAAACTGAAACAGAGCGGATATCGGGTTGCAGCTGATTATCTGCAGCCTTCCGGCAAATCACATTAAACACTGAGGTCATATTATGACGACAATTAATCAGGACGAATACATGAAAGACCGTAAAGGTCGCCTGGTTCCGATAAGCCAGATTTCTGATTACGATCTGGCAATGGACAGTTTTGTCCGGGAACAGGTTTCTGCTGCAAAGATAAAGCGTGATGAACTCAGCGAGTTTAAACGTCGCGCCTTTGATGAATGTTATGCCTGGCTTGACCTTGTGGCTGAAAAATATGGCAGAACTCGCGGCGGCGCAAAGGGTAATGTGACATTCAGCAGCTTTGACGGTAGCGAGCAAATCACTATTCGTGTACAGGAAACGCTGACGTTCGGGCCGGAGCTACAGATTGCTAAAGATCTGTTTGATGAATGCGTCACTGAATGGTCGAAAGATGCCAATGTTAACCTGCGGGCTATTGTGAGCGATGCTTTCCAGGTTGATAAAGAGGGACAGCTTAACACCGGGCGTATTCTCTCCCTGCGAAGGGTAAAAATCCAGGATGAGCGCTGGATTAAGGCAATGGATGCGATATCGGAATCGCTGCAGGTGGCCATGTCCAAAACCTATATTAATTTCCGGGAGAAAGATAAGTCCGGGAAGCTGGTTAATATACCGTTAGATATCGCTGCTATTTAATTTATTTCTCCATTTCTTTTTAATCCGGCGTCAGTGCCGTGGGATTCTGCACGCCGGATTTAGCAATAGGACTATTTATGCTGACATTAGCCGGTTTTATTTTACTGGTATCAGCCTGCGGAACAGATGCCTGTGACGCACTGCCTGTTACTGAAGATATCTATCTGAATAAGCAGTCCTGCGAGCTGGTCGCAGACGTCATTCATGAGCGTTCACCGGGCGCTTTATTGATTTGTGGGGAAGTCTGGCGGGAGGAAGAATAAATGTCTCTGTTATGCAAACGTTGCGACAACCCGGTCGATGATCTGGATTTTGAGCAAGCGACCATTATGGAAAGTTTTGATGGTACGTGGTGTATCGACCTGATTCTGAAATGCCCTCACTGCGGACTTTCCTATAACGCTTTTGTCCCCACCGCTGAATTACAACCTCTGACTGGTGATGAAAATGACAAATGAAACTGAAAAGTACCTGGCAAAAATCAAAAAGCTTCTGAATCTGGCCCGTCGCAGTTCGAATTCTCATGAAGCGGCCACTGCGCTCAATCAGGCGCAGGCATTGATGCGTAAGCACAAGCTGAGCCAGAATGATATCGATCTGATGGATATCACCAGCAAGGCCAGTAAAGGTGCGCCATCCCATGCACAAAGCATCCCCCGTTACATGACGTTTCTGGGCCAGTTAATTTGCCGTGCTATGGGTGTTAACTGCTATTACTCTTTCCGCCGCAACTATATGAACGGCCAGAAGCAAAATACCGTCATTTTTTATGGTCCGGATGAGCGCCCGGAAATTGCCGCTTATGCCTTTGATGTGCTTTCCCGCCAGATGGTCAAAGCCCGCCGTATCTTTATTAGCTCTCTGCGTAAGAATATTAAGCCTTCCACTAAAACGGCCCGCGCAGACCAGTTCTGCGAAGGGTGGGCTGAAGGCGCGTATCAGGCGATAGAGCCATTTATAGTGACTGAAAGCGAAGAAACATTGATGGCGAATTTTCTGGCGAAGATGAAGAAAGAGCAGGAATTATCCGATCTGAAACCCCGTGAAGCTAAAAAATGCCGGGGTGATCAGGATGCAGCGGAAGCGGGGTTTAACGAGGGATTAAAAGCGCGTTTAAATCACGGCGTATCCGGTAAAGATTCTGCCCTTTCTCTGGAGTACAAGTCATGAAGCTGACTGTCGGGAATATCCTTTTATTGTGCGTACTGGGCTGCCTTGTCATCTGGGTTGCTGTCGGGTTTATCGGTTATTACACTGTTATCGCTGCCCTGGATTATTTTAATAAACCGTAAGGGACTTACATATATGAATAAAAAACTTATAGCTGAAGCCTCCCGTTTTCAGTCATCGCAAGAGCGAAAAGGGTTCTGGTGGTTAATTCTGGGAACTGTTGTTGCTGCTTTAATTGTTTTATTCATTTTTAATTTACTTTGATGGAGATAAAATGATTATTGGCGCACTGATTTTAACCATTATCGGCCTTTTACTCGCTATCATGGCTGGGTCTTTATCGGCAAATAATCTAAGCCCTGTACCAGCCATGCTGGGAGTCATCGGTTCAGTTATTGTTATTGCAGCACTTGCCCTGGCTCATGGTCCGGGCAAGGTCAATGCCCCGGATTCGCCCCTTGTTACTCAGGAGGCAGGTAAATGACACGAACCCAGCTGATTAAAATAATCCATGTGGCAAAGCGTGAGCTGCGCATGGATGAAGATACTTACCGCCAGTTGCTGAATACCTACGCTGGCATTGAATCCACGCGAGAAATGAATATTGGGCAACTGAACCAGATCCTCGATGCGATGAAAAAAATCGGGTTTAAGGTTCGGACTCAGAAGAAAGAAAAGCTCACGGCCACCGACGATCAGTCAAAGAAAATCCGGGCACTGTGGCTGGAAATGGCTGACGAAGGTTTTATTCACGACCGCACCGAACGGGCAATCAACGTCTATGTGCATCGCATTACGGGCGTCAGCCGCCTTGACTGGCTCAATACATCGGCAGCAAGCCGTGTGATTGAGACACTGAAGCAGTGGCAGACTCGCGAACGTAAGGCTCTGGAAGAACTGCAGGGCGCAAAGTGATTTCTGGAGGTCACCATGACAACACCAATGGAGCATAAGCGGCATAAACTGCTGTCTGAAGTTGCCGACCACGTTACTGAGACCGGCGTTGATTACGGTTTATCATCCGAACAGGCTGAACAATTGGGGCTGGCTGTGGCAGATTTTCTGGCATCTCACTTTGGCGGGCAAAACTTCACCTTTCCTCGTGACTACGCATATAAGCTGTCTCTGCGTGATATGCAGATTTATGAAGAGTTCCGGGGGAACAACTGGGCTGAGTTAAGTACGAAATATGGCATTACTGAACGGGGGTTACGGAAGCTGATTCATCGAGTGCACAGACAAGTGATGGCTCACCGCCAACCACAGTTGTTTTCCTTTGGTGATAACGAGTAAAATTATGGGCAGATGAAGAAATTTCTCTGCCCGATTTCTTTTTCACTGTATGTAATGGTTTTACAGTAACAATCCCAATAAATCCCCGGGACAGCCACAGAATCCCACAATTATCTCGCTTATCCCTGTTCATTTATCTCACTTCTAATCAGCTTCTTCGGCATCAGCTTTGGCTTTCAGGTCTGCTGCTTCTGAATCAGCCTTAGCCAAACGTGCATCGATCGCCTTATTAATCAGCGCTACGATTTTTTCCTCGTCCATCTTTTCAGCCTCTTTGGGAATGGAATCAGATTTAACACCGGTGGGGTTAAGGAGCTTGTCCCATACACCCTGTTCACAAATTGCAACGTGGTCGAGCAGCTCGGGGGATGGCTCCACCAGTAGAGGCTGACCGTCGACAATGATTGATTGAGCAACCTCTGAGAACTTCACAGTTGGCGAGGTGCTTAATTGCCTTGTTGCCATAATTTCAGCAGCTTCGGCGTCGTACACACGCGCAACGGCCCACACTTCGCCCTTATCGGCAACCCAGGCATTTGTCAGGGTGCCAATAACGCGCCTTGAGAACTCGTCGCTATCAAGTGTTCTTTTTTCGGGGTGAAGCCAGATAAGTGGTACGCCAGCTACCCGCTGGAGAAACTCAGGGGTGAGATAGTCGTCCGGGTTACGGAAGGTCATCTCCTGATCTGCAGATCGCCAGGTAACCCCTGTTCCGGTCACCCGGATTGCGAACATCCACATGTTGTAAAAATATTGCGGGCTGCTGAGCGTTCCGTCAGCGATGAGTGCGGCCACGTCGGTTTCATTGAGCGCCTGCTGCGCCAGCATTTCAGCGAATGGCTGATGAAGCGGCTTTGGCAGATCGTCAATATGGAACCATCCGGAAGCCAGCGATTCGTCGTTTATCTTCGCTTCGAACTGCTCCGGCACGTCGGCGCGGTAGGTCAGGTAGTCACCGTATACGCTGTGCGGCGTGAGCAAGCCATCGTACTGATAGCCAGTCTCCTCCAGCACCTCGCGCCGTGCGGCGTCTATGGCTAACTCTCCCGGCTCTATCGTCCCGCCCGGATGGCACCATGTGCCATCATCCGAGCGCTGGATCAGGAAGACGAACTTCCCCTGACGGAACATTATCCCGGCGCCAAAAATAGCCACGTTTTAATGCTCCTATGCTGCTTTCATGGACTCCAGGAACTTGCGGCCCTTCTGGGTCAACATGTCATCTGGAATGCTGCGGAGGTTATACAGATAGGTGACGTAGCACCGGCAGAAAACCTCTTCGCCAGGCTGCGTAATTGCGTCGAGATAGCCGGCGGAGCCAGCCTTGACGTAACCATTTTTTTGCGCCCAGTTTCCGCGAATGAGATAGACCAGCTTATCCCGTTCCTTGTGGTCTTCACGGTAGTCATAACCCGCCTGGCGCCAGTGACTGTGCCACTCGGCAGCAATCGCGTTGTTGCTCGTCGCGATGATGTTGTCGATATTGGCGATCAGCTTATGACTCTGGTCAATCATCACGCGACGCGCTTCATAGTCCACCTTCTCGGCGGCCTTCTGAATGTGGTCAGCCGTTTCCCGCATCGCTCCCTGTATACCGGTCAGCGCAATGCTGTCGGCAGAAGGGATACTGCTTGCCCAGCCGCTAAAGCGCGACAGCGTGGTGTCGATAGCTTTTTTGCGGTTCAGCTTTATCAGGTCAGCGCTGGCCATGATGCGGCGGTCAAGCTCGCTCCTGAGCTTCGGCTCCATGTAGTTCAGCGTGAAGCGTGAAAGCCCCTGATGGCGCTTCAGCGCGCCAGCACGTCCCACCTGCAGGTCGTATGCTTTCGTCAGGTTTCGGGTAACCATCGCCATGTAGTCATCGGCGGTTTCGCTTTCGGCGGCCTGGCGGATAATCGCCTGCCAGCGCTCCAGCTCTTCACGGGATGAGTAGCCGTTGCTGAGAAAGAACTTCACCGCGTCTCTCACTGTTCTGGTGAAAGTGTTCATAGCATCATCCCGCCGCCCGGCTCTTCAGCTTTCGGCGGCTCCGGCGGTGGGTTATCTTTCAGCGAGTCATAATCGAGGTTAATCCGCTGAGGGAATAGGTTCTCGTTGGCGTTGGCGTTTTCGCACGCCCACTCGATCAAAGTCGCGCGGTTTTCCGGGTCCGCCGTTAGCTGAGGCAGCAGCGTATCAAGCATGCTGACGATAGCCTTAAAGCGTGTCTCGTCGACCTTCACCTTCTCGCTTTCCGGCTCTTTCAGGGAGGACGGCCAGCGATATTCGAAGTTGTTTATCCAGCTTGCGAAATACATGCTGTAGGTGTTTTTCAGCTCCGGGAAGTCGGCACGCAGCGACTGGAAGAACTCAATACTCCAGGCGCGGTACTGGCAAATTCGGATAAAGAACTCATACAACTGGTCAAGCCACTCACGGATATTATCGATGTACACCGCTACGGCGCGGGCATCTTCCGTGCCTTCGCCGAAGCCTTGGGCGAACGTCTCGGAGTTAAGGATGATCGCTGGCATGTCGGCGGCGGCTGCCACGTTCTCCAGAATGTGCTTGCGCGCAGAGTCGAGGGGATCCTTAAGATTACTCAGGTCGATAGACTCAACAGTATCGTCGCTACCGATCTGCAGCACCTCTCCCGTCTTCCCGCGCTTCAGCATCATGCGCTTGATGCCGCTGAGCTTCTGCATCATGTTGTTGACGACGGAGCTAGGCCCCTTGATTTTCGTCACCAGCAGGCCACCTTTCACCGCAACCATATCGTCGGTGCGCATGGTCTGGATAAAGGATTTCAGCGGATAGAGCGCGCGCTGGTATACGCTGCGCCCGGTAAAGCCGAACGCCGCTGGGTTGTACGCGAGGTAAATCGGATCCTCGTTCTGCACAACGACACAGCGTGATTTGTGATACGGCTTGCCCGCCACCCTGATACCGTCGACTTTCTGGAAGTCATTGGCGTTAGGGTCCTGATTTAATACGATACTGCCGGCGGTGTTCAGTGGGTCGAGAATGTTAAAGCTGACGTTGTGCTTGTACAGCGTGCGGTAGTCCAGCGATTCATTCGGCTTCTGGTTATCCACTAGCATGGCGATAGCTGATACGCCGTAAATTCGGGCGATGCGCGCGGCGTTGGCGATGTGCTGGTTCGCACCCATCGATTTCCATTCGCGCTCGAACGCGTCACGCAGGCGCTGCTCAAGGCCATAGGACTGGGCAACATGCACGGTTCGCGGCTCGTTCATCGCCATTTTAATCGGGCGATCGACCATCTTACCGCCCAGCGGGTGGTACAGGTAAACCGTTTTGCAGGTCTGATAGCCAGCCGTAGAACCGGGCTGGATGTCGTCGCTGTCCAGCAATGCCATCAACTCTGAGTGAGAGCAGCTGCCGATTTCGAAATCGTCTTCGTTCATTGGTTCTCTCGTCAGATTGCGTCGCCGCTACCGAACGCGATGATCAGCCCGTAGGTATAATCATCCAGCAAATCGTCGGCGCGCTTGTGCGCGTTCTTATCGGCAAGGTGGAATCGTGAAACCTGCTTATGCAGATGGTTTGCTGTTTCGCCCTTGAAGACGGCTGTCTTCTCGTAGGCGTATCGGGATATTTTCGCCAGTCCGCGGTAGTGATACCCGGAGGCCATAATGGCGCGCTCGTCCTTCCCTTTGCTGGTCAGGGCGGACTCAATTTTGTTGACCGGCCATCCAAGGCTTTCACCTTTCTGCAGGAGAATGCTACCCATACTGGCGTCTTCGATGAATACGCCCAGGCTGCCGTTGATGGATACACACTGGCTGGAAAGTTCGTTAAGGCGCTCGAATACCGATGGCATCCACGTTTCCAGCAGCGCACCGTCGATCTGCACTACATCCCAGTCAAGTATCGTCAGGCGCTGAATGCCGGGCCGGGTATCGACGGCGTAGTAAACCACCGCCGTGCCGTCGTGTTCAGTGCCGCCCTTAACGGCGGTATCCATGACAGCGAATACGGCCTGACACATTTCAGGGTAATCGACAGGCTGATCCTGGTTTTCACCCTCGAACCATTTGCGGACGTCGAACAGCGACGCAGCGGACCAGTCAACGAACTCGGCCAGAAACTCCTGACGAAAAACACGAGGATCGTTATTCTCGCGCTCTTTCTCCAGTTCTTCGGGTGGTACGAATGGGTTAGAGGATGTTGGAGCATGATGCTCTATAAATCCCAGGGATTTGTTGTTGCAGATGGCGTAAAAAAAGTTCTCTTCGTCCACACCGTCAGGCGTTGAGAATACGTAGGCCCGGCCCTTTGTCGTCAGCAGCGTCGGCTTAATCGACTTCGGCCAGATCTCCTTCAGCATTTCAGGCGACTTGGTAAACGCCGCCTCATCGATCAGGATAATTTCGTATTCGCGACCACGGCCAGCCAGTTTGTTGTCGTTGGTGACCCAGAAGTCTATTTTCCCGCCGTTCTTCAACAGCAGGCGCTTTTCCTGCCGACTAAAGCTCTTTTTCAGCGGCAGCAGGATTTCTTCCAGCTTGTCGTAAATCTCCTGGTACTGCCGGTATTCAGCGGTAAAGATACCGACCCGTCCGCCGAGAGAAATATCCATGCCCGGGCGCCGAAACTGTGACGTTGCGTAGGTCACCGCGGCACTCGATAGCATGAAGGTTTTACCCCAGCGTCGACCGCAGCGAACCGCATTCAACTGGTGATCCCATGAATCAGTCCAGACCGTTAACTGCCCGTCGTGTAGCGTGGGTAGGTAAATGTCGGCCATGATTTATCTTCCCGGGATAGGCAGCGAGTTATGCACGACGATCGCGTTATCCTTGTCGCCGTCTTTCAGCACATCGATTTCGAGCTCAACCTTTTCGGTCGCAGCTTCTCGGTAAGCAGCATCAACGCGCTGTTTAATGATTGCCGCCTTCGTGTACTCAAGCGACTCAATGCGCGCAGTGTTGCGATGCATGGCTTTCTGCGCCTGAGAGATAAGGTCGTGCAGATCTTTGGCCTTCTCGCTGTTAGCCGTCTCAAGCTCTGTCTGCCAGCGCCCGATATTCTCCGCGGCTGTCAGGCTCGCCGCGCGCAGCCAGAAAAGCTCATCGTCGAGCGTGAGCATCTGGGCATCTTCAGTGATGGCGTCAGAGAGCAGCATCCGACGGCCGTAGCCACCGTGCTTTAATGCATTCTGGTTGCCAGGCGGGAAAGCATTCGTCGGCGGCGCAGTGCGCGATCCGCGTATCGGTTTCGTTTCTGGAGATTTTGAGCGGGCGCCCGTGTCTGGGGAGGATTTTTTCACCTTCCCGTTGTTACTGGCCCCGCCTTTCTCCTTCTGCGAATTCGCAGATTTATTCGCACTTTTTTTTTGCGAATTCGCACCGTAATTCGTTACTTTGATATAGCGTTTCGCAGATGAGTAATTCAGTCCCTGCGCTGCGCACCAGTCTTTCGGGGATATTCCTGTTTTGGCATGCTCGGCGAGGAACTGGTGTTGCAGTGCTCCCCAGTCCGGTTTTGCCATAGTCCTTACCTCGTTGTGACATTATCGAGCCACCTCTGGAAGTGGCTCTGTAATGCCCAATCAGTCCTTAATGAACTCTTCCGTGTGAATGCCGATCTCACCGGTAAGCAACTGAGCACTGGTGCAATCAACGGTGACCGATGCGTGAGGGTTGGCGTTTTCGTTCAGCCATTTGATTAGTGGCTTTGCAGCCTCTTCAAAACTGGCACAGTCATAACGGTTTTTTTCACTATCTGCTTTTTCCAATTTCTTATCCTCGTTTAGTAAAAAGCCCCGCTATTGCGAGACTCGTTGTTTCTCTGCTTCTCTGATGTCGGCTTTATCCCGGTTGCACTGCCCCAGCGCTGATAGAAGACTGACGTTTAAATCGAGGCTCTGGCCCCACGTCAGGTTGTCAGGGATTTCCGGTTGCGGAGTTTCAGCTGTCAGGCTGGCCGGTAACGGGACCACCGGTACCTTGACGTAAACCGTCCGCGAATTGTTGCAACCGCTTAACTGCGCCAGCAGGCACAGGGCGATTAGTGCAATCATCATTCGCAACAGCAACCCGGATATCAGCCGAGGCTCCCGATGCGTCCAGTGCGATCTGCTCTTTTGCATGCTGATTGGCCTCAACGATGGAGTTGAATATGGTCATGGTTGTCAGGACGTTGGAGGTGATGGCCTGAGCGGTATTTACCTGCTGCTCAGCAGTTTCGGCTCTGGCTTCCTGCTGACTGGCGGCGTTGTCGTAATGCATAACCAGCCAGCCAAGGCAGACGACCAGACAGATAACCACAGCGATGATAATGGCGGTTAACCGGCTCATTTCTGCCCCCAAAGACAAACTTCGCGCTCAATCTCGCGGCGAGTTACCAGGCCTTTCCACTGCTTTCCTTTGGCATAAGTCCAGCGGCGCAACTGGTCGCACGCACCTTTCTGGTCGCCCTGGTTGATTTTGCGCAGCAGAGTGGAGGTCTGGAAGTTTCCGACGCCGACGTTATAGGCGAACGAGTAGAGGGCCCCACGCATCGTTTCGGGGATCGGCTTCTGGATGTATGGGTCAATCTGGCGGGCGACGGTGTTCAGGTCTTTACTTAGCAACGCACGGCATTCAGCCTCGGTGTACTTCTTGCCGAGCATGATATCTTTGCCAGTATGGCCATAGCAGACTGTCCAGACGCCCACCACGTCCTGATAGGGGTCATAACGCACACCTTCAAGACCATCGTTACCAGTCGGTCCTGTGATGAGAGCCGACGCAATGGCAATAGCACCGCCACCAACGGCAGCAAGAACGCTATTCCTGAGCTTTGGTGACATTGCCATTTAATCTATCCTCGCGCTCTTTGCGCTTGTAGTACCAGTTCACACCGAAAGTACCGATAGTGCAGACGATACCTATGATAATTGCCCAGTCGTTCAGGGAAAGAACGCCACCCATGGTCGTTAAGCCTCCAACCCAATAACTGAGCCACTCTCTGATTTTATCCATGCGTTGCATGCTCTCACCTCGCGTTGGTAGCGGGTGCTGTGTGTGTTTAAAAGGGGTCAGGCCCGTCAGGCTGGATTTAACAACGAAGCGTGTCGATGATGTTTCCTGCGGGACCTGATAATAAAAAACCCGCGCAAGGCGGGAAGGAATACCAAGGGTAAAATGACGGCGCGGTAGCCGTAAGGGTCCCAAGGCAGGGGATATGGTGGCCTTTGGCGCTGTTGACGCAACGCCCCTGATGGATTGGATTATGAGCCCGTCATCAGGTCAGGCCATTATCTGGCGGGACAGGAAGGATTCGAACCTTCGACCATTCGGTTAACAGCCGAACGCACAACCGCTGTGCTTCTGACCCTGAAATGAAAAAGCCCAAGGCGTTAACCTCGGGCTTGAATTTTTTTGCTTCGGAACGACTGAACGGATTCCCAGCGTTAGAGATGAATCTAACCAGTTTTTCCGGGAATTGCAATAGCCATTTTCCACAAAAATATATTTTTATAGAAAATGCCCATCATCTCGTCACCCGGGAGAGAATGACATCAGCGTATGATTCCTGTTTGTGACATTCGGATACCAGCTCCTCGAAGAACGGCTTCAACTGCTCATAAGCTACCGTTTTCTTAATGTCAGCAACGGCCCTTACCCCTTCCATTACCGTCGAAAACTTCATGCGAGCATAACCTTTTCCGCTGCAGCGATCGCACACTTTCATTACCGGTATCCCAAGGCGCTCGCTGGTCTCTTTATCCAGTACCTTTCCTTTCCCATTGCAGCGACACGAATTGCTGATAACACCCTTTCCGTTACAGGCAGAGCATTTAACTTTGACCACCTCGCGGATTTCGCTCCAACACTCCCAGTGGCTTGGGCGTACCGCGCGGGACATCTTTGCCCAATATGGCGGCTTACCCCACGGATATGAGCATTTGTTGGTGAACACCTGAGCCTCTGTGAAGCCAGTCCCATCGCAGCAAGAGCATTTTCTAACGCTGGCAGCACTTCGCGTGTAATCCTGGTATGCAAAAGCGCACAGAACTTCGAGAACTCTTTTGCGAACGTCCTGGCTGAGTTCTGAAACGATGTTAAAGCGGATTGATAATCGCTCTGCTGATTCATAAAGTAGCTCCATTGCTCGGTCAGGTGTGCTTACCCCGATCTTTGCCAGATAGAGGTCGAAGCCGAATCCGCACTTGGCATTTACCAGCCCAAGAGCGGCCATGATGTCAGTGCCGGTTAGGCCATCCGATGCAGTAGCCCGTGGCGAGTCGCTCAGCATTGGTGATTTAGGCGCGAAGTATTTGGCGATAGATTCGAGGTTCATGCTGTCTCTCCCAGGGTCTGATAAATGCGAACGAAATTCTTCAAAATGCGGTAGTCAACTAATACCGTGCCCCGGGCCCGGAACAGGCGGAGCTTTTGCCAGCGGTCGCGAATGCGTTCGATAACGTCACGGCTCATCTGGATGCCCTCGCAATGGCCTTAGCCATCGCCTTATACGCCCTGAGCACATACGCGCTCTTTCCGTATAAGGTGATCTGGAAGGTAATGCCGCGAGACTCCCAGGTATTGACCGGGGAAGCGTCAAGACCTGCATCCGCAATACGCCTGGCCTTAGCCAGTTGCCAAAATGGACCGGTCAGCCAGATGCGGGCGTAAGCCCCTTCGTCGCTATAGGTGATCTTCATGCAGCCTCCCGTTGTTTTATGAGCGCACGGCGTAGCGCGCTGTAATGGCGCCTGATGCCTTCCAGTTCTTCGATGGTGTATCGGTGAGGGGTGTTGTTGTTTTCGAGCGCCTCGACGCGCTCAGCGCCGATTTTCTCTACCAGAGCAATGCGGTACTGCTGCTGGTTCCCTGACATCTGCACGTTGCAGTGATGACATTGCTTGTGAATATTGTCTTCGTTGTAGCGCAGGTGTGATGCTTTACCGCGGGAACGGTAATGGCCGGCCTCCCACTGAACCGTGTCGAACGTGCCGCAGCTGATGCACGGCAGATCATGGTCACGCTCGCGGATATAGTCGTTAACGACACGCTGGGTCATATCTTCCCAGTGTCGGAGAGGTTTAACCGCCGCTTTGCGCTTGCGCCAGGCTGCGCGCTCTTTCTTCGCTTTTGCCTGGGCCTGCTTTTCGCGCTTCTTATCCAGCTCCTGCATGGCAAATTCAGCGCCATGCTCAGGGCAGCACCAGCGTTGATTCTCAAATGTCGCGGTAAACTTCGCCCGGCAGATTTTGCAGCGGCGCTGAGTGCGTTTAAGCATGTGGCCTCCGCGCCCTCAGACAGAGCCACTTCTTATCTACCAGGCGGGCGGTATAGCCTTTCAGTGTTGGGATATCAGACGGATTAACATCGGCCTTGCGCTTGCGGCGCGCTGGCATGCGAAAGATTGCGCGCTCAATTACTTTGGCGAGGGGACTATGCATGGGATTCTCCCCAGCGCTTGGCCCATTCGATTTCAATGCGGGACTTTTCACTGAACTTGACGCCCTGTTGGGTGCCGAACCAGTAGATCGCCTCGATGACCTCCACCATCTCTCGGACTGTCATTTTGCTGGTACGCTGTCCGAACATCACAACGCCGCCATCCAGCCCGGGGGCCATGCGCTGCTCTTGTTTTTTCGATTTGGCCACCAGGGCAGTAATGAGGTCTTTCCAGTCGTCGGAGTCGTATTTGTTACCGAACCAGACAACCTGATCTGACAGGTCTTTCAGGAGCGGCCACATTTTCTTGTTTTGTTCGAGAGTGCGCGTCATCTCCTTGATATCGAGAATCAGAGGACGCCTGGCATCCACTGGCAATTCTCGAATGAAATTGATGGCGTTCTGTTTGATAGCGTCGTTGACGAGGTGGAATTGCTGTTTCACGCTTCACCTCCTGAGAGGTCAAACGATGAATGCAGAAAATCGCCGGTGACTTTCGCCATCGGTGACAGATATTGCTTTAAGGTTTTGTGCGCCATGTGTCCCCACTTGGCGCCGGATAATCGTGTCAGTTGCTCAGGCTGACGAGGTAATTATCGCCCTTCCCGGGGAGAAAAGCAAAATGAGCATATACGAGAAAAACCCCTCCGGAGAGGGGTTGAGATTAGCAGGTGGCTTTGCGTTCTGCAGGGGATTTAGGCATCAGTCTTCATCCTCATCCCAATCGTCATCTTCCTCATCCTCGTCGTCATCGCAGGAAGCGAGCAGCGGATTCATGCGCCGCCCTACCTGGCTGGCGTACCCGCGGCGACCGAGGTTGTACAGTACGCCGTAGATTTCGAACATTTCCGTGCGCTCATCGCCAATATCAAGCTCACAGCCCAGCGTGTGACATTCAGTGGCGAGCGCCGATACCTTCTGAAGCAATTCGACCTTATTCACCTTTCACCTCCTGCGGGGCGGCTGCAATCATTGCTGTGTAGATGTTGTCGAAGTTGACGCAGAATGTTTCGTCGCTATTGAATTCCACGTCATCGCAGTTCATGGCGGCGGCTATCATCTCTTTTGTCGGCTCCTTCGGCACCAACACGTACCCCTCTGGAATTACCGGAGAGTTGCCAGCCTGGAGCATGGCGGCGCGGCTTGCTGACCAGGCTTTCCACACACATCGTGTGTGGGCGTTCGCATAATCTTCACCATCGGGAAATTGGGCCTTGGCAGTGTCACCTTTGTGGTACTCCACCACCCACGCTTCGAAGTCAGCGCGACCATCATCCGGCACTACCGGCGCTGACTCACGGATTACGGGCTCACCCATGCGCGCTTCACCCTGTTCCTGTTTGACGAGGTAGTCATTAATGTCACTGAGGCGTTGAACCTCTTTTTCCGCCTCCAGTGCGCGACGCTTCCAGATTGCCAAATCTTCCCGCGCGCCCTGATAGGCGTCTCCGTATTCACCTGAAACTACCGTCGCTGGCTGCGCGTGGCGATAGAGCTTATCGCCAATCCGCAATGCTCCTTCGTATAGCTCATGCACCGCCTTCCTGGCTGGTCCCTCACCTACAAGCTGCGCCGCTGTAACGTAATCACTCGGCTCCACAATCGCCACCGGCTCGCTGTCCATTGCGGCCAGCGCCATGCGGGCCAGTTCCCTGACCACTTCAGGTGGCGCATATCGGTCGTTCAGGTCATCCCACAAACAAACCATCTTATCGGTGTCGTCTTTGTGAACTTCGTCGTTAGTTCCTGCCAGCGCCGTAATTACAGCATCGGCGGCATCAATGATTTGCTGTGTCTGCTCTCTGGTTAATTTGCTGGTCATCAGTTGGCTCCCTCGATATTCACCTTGATGGCGAATACCTTCACAGGCTTGTCGCCGAAATGTTTGTGCGTGATGGTTTTTATTTCAAATCCGTCATACGGGATGTCAATGCGGCGGTCGTGGTCATCTCGCTTTGGATAGCCCCGCGTAATAATCAGTCGGTCATAATCGCGCCCAAATATGCGACGGCCCCAATACGGATTAACCAGGCGATACTCTTCTGTTTTCTCGCCTCGTTTGATTGCGTCGAAATACTCACCGTTAACTGCAAGCTGAAGGTTAGCCATCACTCCCCCTCAACCTTGATGCCAGAGGTAATCGAAATCAGGACATCACCAAAGCCTGTGATGTAGCTAATTCGCCCTGAACGCTGTAATGCTCCGATTGCCTCAAGCCGCCGCACCTGCTCTTTTTCTAAATCGTGACCACCAGATTCAGGGTCATCACAGCATTCGGCGAAGCGGTGGAGCGCTGCCAGGTCAGCATCGGTGACAAACGAGCGAAATGGCTCAATGGTGACGGTGCGGGACTCCAGCTCGGCGATGCGCGCCTGCAACTCCTCGCAGTGGTCCGTTATCCCACGGCATTGAGTTTTCCAGTAGGATTCCATCCTCTGCGCCTTCTCCAGCGCCTCTACCAGCGCGAGGGCGTTGGCGGGGTTAGCCAGGGCGATGAACACTGCATCATGTGGTCGCTTTTTGCTTATGTGTTCACACACCATAATTTCATCGTGATTTCCTCCGCCAACCCCACAGCGACCGTCGTGATATTGAAATGCCCTCCAGTTACCAGGAGTCGCTTTCTCAGCAGCGGCCTTCATACGCTGCGCCAGTTCGGTGATATCAGTTGTCATGCGGCACGCTCCTGTTTTCTTGCTGAGAATGTCGGCTCCATTTCCATCACAACTTCAAATAGTCCAACACTTTTACCATCGACGAACAGCTCGATATTCAATGGCCAGTGGTCCTCCCACCCGTCATGATTTTCCCAGTAGTCTTCAGCCGCATCCTGCACCATCTGCTCGTATTCCCAGTCGTCTGTCGATTCATCTACCCCCCGCGGGTCCAAATAATCGGCAGATTTAATCCCGGCTCCATTAACGGCATATTGAATGATGCTCATTTGTCGGCCCTCTCTATGTTCGCATGCTCTCGAATTTGCTCGATAAGCTCGCTGGCGTTGACCTCAAAGCACTTCAGGGTTTCGCATCCGCCAACCTTAGAGCCTGATATGCGGTAGCCGCCGCTGTCATTACTGACGCATAGAGAAAGTCCGCCGCTCTGGTTATGACAGACCTCGATATAAACGTGATTTGGCTTTAGCATTTGTCG
>OIFN01000125.1_pt1 | contig 50041 bp, 56 predicted proteins | sample 1582091 | NCBI WGS metagenome assembly OIFN01 (sample SAMN07501064, study PRJEB24779) | human gut metagenome
TTAGCTGCATAAGCTACGTCCCTCATACTTGTGCCTACCAAGTGTGAATGGACGTCAAACCGTAGGCTGGCTTAATTCAGTTGTTCATATGAATTAGGCGAGACAACATGAACTGGGGTTGTGTAGCTTGTCTGTGAGCGGTAGCAACCTGAGATCTAAATCATAGACTGTGCTCGGAGAAGTCTATATGGCAACACTTCTGGACAGGGGTTCGACTCCCCTCATCTCCACCAATATTCAAATTAAAGCTAGAAGAGGCGTAATTACTGTAGGGATGCAGTAGTTACCTAATCTTCTAGCTTTTTTTAGTGTTCATATATGTTCGCTTAAATTCGCATTTATTCGCCAATTTTTTCTCCTTTTTTTCTCCTTTTTTTCCCCTCAGAACACTTTTTTAAAAATGCCTTAAAAGCAGTTAAATAAAGGATACTTAATAAAAAAGACCGGCAATAATGCCGGCCTAATTATGCCATAATATCGATCGAATCGAGTATCTGTTTTTCTTGTTCTTTCATTGCATCCGTAACATGTGTATAAATTGAGAGGGTAGTCTTAGGTTCATTATGCCCGACTCTAGCCATAATCGTTTTTAACGGTGTTTGTTTCTCAGCTAAAAGCGATATATGAGTATGACGGAATGTATGTGTTGTTACTACTTTATTAAATGGTACTGATTTAAGCAATTTATTTAAATAATGCGAATCATAAGGTACGCCGCCATCCGTTACGAATATATAATTATCGTCGTTGTTATAATGCTGCATAATCTGCTTGCGACTATGGTTAAGCTGTATGAATGTCGATAGGATATGTCGAGCACGTTTATTTAATTGCACTCTCCGCGCTGAATACTCATTCTTAGGTGGTAGACGTAGGCCCTTATCGCTCAACGTCGCATTAACGTCGATATATTCATTTTTAGAGTTATAATCTTTAATGCGTAATGCTCGTAATTCTCCGATCCGTAGTCCAGTTAATGCCTGGAATTCGAATAAGAGGGCTACTCGTTGATTCTTCTTAAAAAGAGCCGTTAAGAAAGTCTTTAATTCGTCCTTAGTAAGGAACTTCTCTCTGGATTTGGTGATTTCTTCGGTAGTACGAGGAGGGCGCTTTAATATAACGTCTTCTAAGTATGATATATCGTTAATGTAGCCCATACGTTTACCGTATCTTAATGCTTGCTTTAATACGGAATAAACACGCTTAACGTAATTAAAGCTTTTCTCCAATAAAACTTTATTTAACATTCTTTGGATATAGATAGCTTTAAGATTAACGACTAGAATATCGCCATCGATCCATTTTAATAGCGTATTAGCATGGTATTCGATATTCTGTTGTGTCGTAACCTTACGCAAGCCTTTATCGATATTAACAAATTCATCGACAAGAGTCTTAACGGTAAGAGTTTTAACGTCGATACTATTCATTAAAATAGCTTCAATTTTATCGGTTAAAAGACGTTGCATCTCTTTTTGTACGGCTTTAGTATTCTTAGAAGAATTAAGATAGACTTTTCTGGCTTTACCAGTAAGGGGATCCTTATAACTTTCACCATACTTATAGGAGATAGAACCGTCTTTTAAGATACGTTCTTCTATAAACATATATAATTAATACTCCTTACTGGCGTTTAAATAAAGAAAGCATATTTAATAAGGCCGTTAATTGTTCCTCGGTCATATAACTCAAAATAATATTAATATCGTTGATTAATTCATCACGTTCACGGTTATCGATAACGAACGTACAAGCATCTTTAACGGTATCAAAATCCGTATTTAGAACATATGCTAATGCTTCAATTACGTCGTCGGATACAGTTTTAACATATCCATTTTCTAACATCGTATAGGTAGTGCGCTTGTAGGATGCCTTCTTAAGGTCGAGGGGCGTGATACCTTTACCATTATCTAACAACTTCTTTCGCAAGTAGTCTTGTACAGCATTGGCTAATGCTTGATGGCTTAACCCGTTTTGCTTTCTTAGGTTCTCTAATTTGATTAATTTAGGCATATAATAATCCTCCTAACTATAGTATAAGTCAGATATAAATTAAAGTCAATGACATGTATTGACTGTTCGCATATGTTCGTTTATGATCATAATGTAGATAAAATTTGTAATTGTTTTTAAAACGGGTGCTGTAGAGTGGACACTATGGCATCCTAGAAAGGATTTACATGGTCACTCAATGGGCCAGCGTTACTAATCTCGGTAAAATCTTTGATATCGGTAGAACAAAGGTTACTGAATTAGTACACCAAATGGAAATCGATCCCGAGTATAAGGACAATGTTATCTCTTTTAGTCATAAGAAGAAAAGCGTTAATATTGAAGCCTTTCAAGAGTTTCTGGTTACGAAAATTAGTCGTAAGTGGATAAAATAACTCTTATTATGCATAAATGATATAACTAGCGTTAACCCGATACGGAAATTATCACGGTTATATATAGTATGAAAGCGCCGTTAAGGAAGCGCTAGTTATTAAATTTAAATAAAAGGATAATCAAGATGAAAAGAATTGAATTACTACAAGCAAAAATTAAAGATTTTACTGTTATTAGAGAAGTGGCCTTCGATCATACAAACGGCCACCAATATCAAGTTAAGAATAACGCTACCGGCGAAGTAAGCATCAAGAATACCTTCGAATTAACCGGTCAAGAATTCACGTCAGCTAATGGCTACAAGAAGAAAACTGATCGAGTTTTAAAAGACGATGCTAAAAGCAGAACTCACGGTATGACTCGTACTAGATTTTACCGTATCTGGAAGCAAATGAAATCTAGATGTAATAATCCTAGCCAGCAACAATATGAAACTTACAGCAAAATTGGCTACGATGAACGCTGGGACGTATTCGAAAACTTCTATGACGATATGCACGATACTTATCAAGAAGGCTTAACTATCGATCGTATCGATGGTAGTAAACCTTACGGCCCTGGTAACTGTCGCTGGGCTGATCGTAGTATGCAACAACGTAACATGAAGTCTAACCGTAAAGTCGAAGTTTGTGAAGGCGTCGAAGTTAAGTTAATCGATTTAACCGACGCGTATGGCATGAACAATAATACAGCTAGAAGTCGGTTAGATAATAGCCATTGGGAGCTCACTAAAACCTTATGTATCCCGACTAAAAAAGATCCTTTCAATTTCAACGCATTGGATGAAGCGGCTCAAGTCGAATGGCTCCATAAATCCAACAAACTGCTCGAGTCTATCGTTGAAGATGCTGTTAATCAACTGGCGTCTATGGAAGAAGATCCTAATATTGCTTATTTAAGAAAACAAGGCATCATCGTCGAGATCGGTGAGTGCTAATCATAATCCTCTGCCTGGGAAACTGGGTAGGGGATTTTTTTATGCTTAAGAAGCAATACCTGGTGGCGACGGCTAAGTCTGCTTCTTCTGAATATTAATACAACGTCATCCTATATGATGAAGAATTATTCCAGGGATAATTATATTAGGTCAATATCAAAACTCGCATACAGCTCAAATTTCGAAGTTTTAGAGGCATTGTAGAAGCTGTACAACACGATAAGCGCGGGCCGAAGCTTTAGCTGAGTAATAATCAAAAATAAGCTCTGTACGGTGAATAGCATTACCCGATGATTAATCATATCAGGTACATAGCAAACGGCCCTCAGAAGCTAAATTTCGAAGTTTTAGAAGCATTAGGGGAATCCGGTATATAGTGCATCCTAATCAAGATATTTTTGGTACGTAGGATGTTATCAATCGCTCTAGGAGCGCTTGGGTTGTTTCCAGCCCGATGTGTACATGGTAGGCAAACCTTAGATGGAGCTTCGTATCAATAATTCATTTAAAGGCTCTGTATGCGTTGTAAGGATGCCCTGGGTAAGTTTGTATGATTTCGACTCAAAACGCTCTCAGAAGTCAAATATCGAAGTTTTATGGCTATTGTAGGAGAGTAGGATATCTTTGTTCTGTATTCAAACTTGGAGGGAAGCTGGGTTAAGAGGGTTAAATAACAATTGCTATTTAATGCGCCATCTTGTGTAGCGAAGACAGCTTAATATCGTTTGTAGGAGGTACGGTGTTTCTGAGACCATGATTTTTCCGCTGGGGCCGAGGCTTTAGCCGAGTATGATGTAAGATGTGTTCTTAGTATGATGTTGATAATATAGAACATACGTTCTTAGTATCGAACACTTAAGGGATGTGTTCGGGTTTAGAATATCCTGGCCCGCGAAAACCTTGTTTGATGCCCGCGTAGGATATTTTATTAGAAGCTTAAATTAGCCGCGCATGCTATTGCATTTATTATCTAAACCCGGGAGCGGCATAGGATACAAGAGCTTTAAGATCGAGAACATCTAGTGTCATTAAATAAGCTTAATTTGGCAGCTAGGTTTGTTAGATAAATGCAATAAGATGGGCTCCGGGTTTTGTTCCTTAATAGCAAAAATATCCTTGTAGGATGCGTTTGAAATTGAACAGAATAATCCGCCGCCATGATTAAATCACTTATTATCTAACCTAACCTACGAAGCAAAAACATCTATATTAAATTATTAAAGCTATTAACACTAAAAATCCTTCCTAATCCTACCAGCTAAAATTTCCATATTAAATAATTATTGTTCGCGGGCTGGAAATATCCGAAGCTCTCCTAGAGAGATTCACCTTCAAAAACATCCTACACTCAATACCATCCTTGCCCGCGAAAAACTCATACCGATTACCATGATAAGGTTTTCTCCTTCAAACACTATCCATAAGTTCCTACAAGTTCCTACCATGTGCGTAATAACATAGGAGAGAATGTTTTATATTTATTAACGGGAGCTACCGGGCTGGAAATATCCCAAGCGCTCCCGGAGCGATTGCTACTAACGTTACATGTCCTTCAAACACATCCTACCCGGTAGCGTTTGATACTAGAAACACTTCTAATAAAGAATATTAAATTATTTATCTTTATCAGTACTATATAAGCTACCCTGTGCGTAATATATATTTTGAAGAGATGCAAACCTTATATGCTTCGTATCTTAACAGCGAAAACCAGCTTAATGTAATCCTACTAAAAACGTTTCCTATTAAAGGTCGCTAGCGCTCCCCCTAATGAAACTATCTCGGTCGCTATCGCTCCCTTCGTCAGTTTCATTCAATTTAAAACTTCATCAAAACTTCATGATTAGATTAACCCAAGTTACTAATGTCGTTTGTAATATATACTACGTAGAACGTTTTCAATAAGAGATATCGTTCGCTAACGCTCACTCATCTCTTATTTCAAGTTCTACTTCGTATAGCCCTCGTCGACGGTATAACCCAGGCATCCGATCTTAATCGGTATTTGTTATCTTCAAAATTTAATTGGTTATAAACTTGTCGACGACGGCATCCTATAGTATAATATAAGTATAGTAGATGGTTTTAATTAAAAAAATAAAAAATGGTGTAAACCCTATATATATACTCACAAGGAGTCGACACCAAATTTTGACGAAAAATTGTCAAAAAAGCTATATAAAATCTACAATTTCTCAAAAAATAGCACATTACCGTCACGGTAATTTAAGGAATGCTTAAAATTCCCTAGCGGGGTATCTTAAATAACAATTTTAATTAAAGAAAGCGATGACATTATGAGACATAAATCTTATGACATTTTTAACGAAATGGATGAACACGATGTATTAGATGCTGAAGAAGCTAAAAAGAATAATACGACATCTACATCAAAAGTTATAGTAGTAGATGATAATGATTTTGACAAAAACGGTTATTATGTTGACAGTGAAAATGGATATGTTATTACAAAAACGCCAGAAGTTGACGATAGGTTCAAACACGTCTTCAGAGGTAAGATGTATGATAGCTGGGAACTATTTAATAAAAACGGTAAATTTGCGAACTTGAATAACTTAGCGATAAGAGCGACTACATTTAACATACTCAGAGAGCGCTTAATTCAACATTTTGTAGCAATATGTAAAGAAGACGCCGAAAAACAATGTAAAAGCAGAACTCATTTTTGCTTATACGAATCTGCATTAAGATGGTTAACTCAATTCTTAGACGATGAAAACCATATTGTCGGCAAAAGACAAGGCAAAGAAATTAAACTTAATACTAAACAATTAAAGTTCATGCTTAATAAAGGCGACTATGAATTATCTAACGCTCAATCTACAGCATTAATTAAGTTAGCTAAAAAAGCCGACATTATTCGACAAAAAGGTCGTGGTGATAACTCTTACTTCATCATGAATCCAGTTTTTAGTAATGGAGCTTATGTAGGGAAGATCAGTCGGAAAGTATTGATAGAGTTCAATGAATCTATTAAAGGACTATTTACTGAAAAACAATATACCGACTGCATGATCTACTTAGCGAATAACGATGAACTTCCAAAAGAACTTGTTAAGGAGTTAAACCTCGATGAACAATAAAAATATTATTAAAGATGCACTTTTTGAAACATTAACTAATTTTAATGTAGTCGGCCGCTTAAGAGAGCCATTAGATTTACATAAAGCATTTACTAAAGAGTTAGCAAAACATTTACCTAACAATTTTAATATAATCCATACAGCTATTATTGAATCACCATATGAATGCGATGAACGATTTGCCGGATATTTAAAAGTTACCGATAACAATGGCAAGACTTATAAAGCTGGTACATACTATAACCCAACTGGATTTAGCTTTAATATTGACGAGGTAGAATAAACATGACTTTAAGTGAAATTAAATACATTAATAGCTGTCGTAGTAAAGTATGTAGTGCTTTAATGGATACAGACACTATTTTAGATAAAGATAAAAGTAAGGTTGAGGCTGACTTAAAATTAAAACTTCAAGACAAGCTAAAAAACTTTAATGTAGTCGATACATATACTGTAGTCGGTGATCATGGAAACATTGGAGCCTGGTTTGCAGTAGTTGAAGATGATAAATATCAATATCAAGTATCAAAGACATTTGCTGAGAATAATTTAATTGCAGTAGCCACTGTTAGCAATAAATAAAGGACATAACAATAATGAACACAACTAAACTTGAAATTTATAGAAACGCCCTTATTAAGATTTTAGACCTTGATAATTTAAGACATTATATCGATGATGAAGCATATAGTGTCGACTATCAAATTGAAGCATATTTTAAACTGTATCATCCAGAATATAAGATTGTATTTTGTGCAGTAGCCGGTGAACTTATGTCTAAGTCTGATGATGATTTCGCATTCACATATAGTGTCGTAGCTGAGCGAGAAGATACATTAATAAATGTAATGATGCAACATGATTGGTATAACGGATCAACAATAACAGTATCCGATTGTAAACCACTTAAAATTCAAACAATTCCGGAACATTAAAGGTATGATTATGGAAATCAATAACACATTAACAGAAAAACAATGCATAGCAATACAAGAATTAGAATATGGAATCAAGTCTACTGGCATTGATTTAGTTTTTAATGATTATTATAGCGAACCAGAAGATTTATTAAATAAGTATATTTATGAAGATTATTCAGACTTTAAACTACTATTTTCTAGTTTTGTAGGAGATCCTTTCTCTGGAGACCAATCTTTCTCTTTTTATTTGTTATTAGAAAAAGAAGGCTCATGTTATTCTGTTTTATTTATTCATGATCTATATGAAGGATCTAAGGTTTCCGTTGAATGTATTAACGACGTTATAAAGACGAATAACTTAAGACTCGTTAAAACTTCACTAAATCTTCATTAATAAATTAACCCGGGATGCAACTCCCGTTTGTAATATATATTGCGAAAGGCAACAGCGATAAAACTTAATATTGAATGACTAAAGCACTGTTTCCAATCATACGCAGTGCTTTTAGTTTACCCAGATCGCGATCGGCGCCTTAACACATCTTATTATTTAACTCTTTTAATCTTATATAACTAATAATATGAAAACTAATAATATATATCCTATTAATACTCCTTATACTAAAGAACAGGAGGCTGCATTATTCAATGAATATTTCAGTACTCCGTCCTCCAGAATAAAGAAATCGATCAAAGATAAGATCGTACTCAACCAGGTATCTCAAGTTATGAGTATAGCTAAAACATTCCGTGATTCTGACGACATTGACGACTTAATCCAAGAAGGTATGGTAGCTGTGCTTATTGCTTTTAATAAATACAACCCAGATCACGATACTAAGTTTTCGACTTATGTTCGTCCAGCAATTAACGGCCATTTAATCCGGTATTTGCAAAAGAATAAGACGTTACGACTTCCGGACCGGACGCCTAAGATTCTTAAGCAAATTAATAAGGCCAAAGAACTACTAAGCAGAATTGAAAAACGCATAACTACTACAAATATTGCTGAGTTAACTGGGCTCGATGAACAACAAATCATCGACATCCTTAACGGTATTCAACTAGTCGAACTTAATAAGTTGAATGATGAAGGTGAAGAATTAATCAATACAATCGAGGATCCGACCACGATAGAGGCTTTTAATAGCGTCGAATCTTCGAAACTTGACTTAAGCTCTTTAACCGATGTTCAACAACAGATTATTATGCGCGACTTTTACGATGGATACACCGACGAAGAAATAGCTGAACAACTTAACATCGATATCTCCAACGTAAAACAAGAAAAGCTTAAAGCACTCGAAACTTTGAGATACACACTAGAAAGGAACTAACTATGGACACATTAAAAGTAAGAAGACCTCTTCCTGGCGAAGAAGAGGGTGTACTTCGCAACAATAAAGAAGTAACGATCGTATCCAACGTACTAGTTAATTTTATAAATACATGGGTACTCATAACGTCTATCCTGGCCATTTATTCGTTTTACTCGTTCTTCTTTAAGTAAAGGCACCTAATCATGAAATACACTCCAACGCAAAAACAACAAATTAAGGACTTACTTGATAATTCTGTAGATTATGTCGTGGAACCATTATTCGGTGAATCTAAGCCATACTACAACACAGCCTTAGCTAGACAATATATGGAACGATATCGTGATTTAGCACTCGAAATTAAACGATCGAATTCTCTTACTAGACTTTACGATCAAGATATTTCGAAACTCGACGATAAGCAACTCAAAGAGACGTTAAAAGAGTATAAGGCTGACGAGTTAAGGCTTCAAAAACAATACATCGATACGCAACAAGAAATAGCTAATACGATTAAACGTGTACCAGATGCACGCTATCGATTATTACTCACGAACTACTACTTGAACAACGTACCTTTAACGGTACTAGCTACTACATTTGAGACATCGCGATTCAATACTGGCTGTTCTTTTAGAGCAATATCCAAAGCTATTATTGAAGCTCTTAAATTAGTATGCGAAGTGTTACAAGGTGAGCAATAATGGATAACGAATTAATTATCATTGTAGCGTTTGTATTGTCATGGATATTTGTTCCACTGTTCCTTATCAGTTTTCTTTAAAAGAAGCGGTCGCATAATAGAGTGCGGCCGCCTTTTTAATTTCATTAGCTTTATTATTTAACACTACATCTAATACACTAATAACATCATATTTAAATAAAAAATTTTCTATTTTAGTTCCTATAAGTTCCTATAAGTTCCTATGCCATGCGTAATAATATAGGTGTAAGGATAATAACTTAATTCATCCATTTCTTTTCATCTACATCTACTATATAATTTCTACCTTACAAAAGAAAACCATATCTAAGCTTCCTACTATTATTTTTGCAACAATGTTTTTTTTCATGATTCCTCCTTTCTAAAAAAAGCTACCCTCTCTAAACAAGAGGGTTCTTTTTTTTAGCTTACTAACCAAACATACATTCGTAGTTATAGCTTACTCATAACTACTATATATATACATTAAATAACAACGAAAGAGGTGAGATCCGTCGCCATTAAAGAAAACTCCAGAGGCAAGATTATTGTCGATGGATACACTTTAACACATAAACAAACTATCTTCTGTGAGGAGTACGTAGCCAGCAACCACGATGCTTACAAAGCCGCAGTAGAAGCGGGTTATAAGTGCAAGACACGTAAGGCAGCCCTTAATATGGCCAGCGAAAACCTGGAAAAACCGGCCATTCAAGCTTACATAGCCGAATTAGAGCGTCGTATCAATAAAAGACATGAACAACGTGTAGCAAGTATAGAAGATAGAAGAAACCTATTAACACAGTTTATCTACGATCAAGAAATAAAAGCTACCGATCGATTAAAAGCACTCGATATCCTTAATAAAATGGATGCAGCTTATGAACAACGTATCAAGATGGATACGACAATTAATAATCCAGTTCAATCGTTAACGACAGAAGAGCTACGAAAGCTAATTGATAATAAACCAGATTAACTTTGCCTATGTATTTTCGATTACATGCGAACACATACGAACACTAAAAAGGAGGTGATACGAATTCCACAAACAGGCCAAATGAGAATGACACCAGAGCTTAAACAACGTCTTCGATATGAAGCACGTTTAGAATTAGCCAGGCGTGATTTCTTCGACTATTGCGAATTAATGGCTCCCGACTTCTATAAGCGATCGAGGCCTTATCTCATTTATCTAACTTCTGTACTTCAAGACTTCGTAACACACTCCTCTAAGAAAGTATTAGTAGTATCTATGCCACCACGATCTGGTAAATCTAGAACAGCGACTAAGTTTGTAGAGTGGTATCTCGGTAAAGATCCAACACAAAAGATAATGACGGGTTCCTATAACGAAACATTATCGACACAATTTGCTAAATCGGTACGTAATGCTATTCAGACTAATAAAGCTGATCCATTCACACCGGTATACTCCGACGTATTCCCCGACGTAAAGATTAAGCAAGGTGATGCAGCTATGAATATGTGGTCCTTAGAGGGTCAGTATTCGTCTTATTTAGCTACTTCTCCTTCGGGTACGGCAACTGGTTTTGGGTGCTCTCTTATGATTATCGACGATGTTATTAAGAATGCACTCGAGGCTAATAACCAACTTACTAAACAAGCTCACTTCGAATGGTTCACTAATACGATGTTATCCCGCCTAGAGGAAGGCGGCAAAATCATTATCATTATGACACGCTGGGCGTCCGACGATTTAGCTGGACGCATTATTAATCACTTCCAGGACGATGCCGAAGTCGTATCGCTTAAAGCACTTCAAGACGATGGCACGATGTTATGTGACGAAGTACTCTCCAGACAATCTTATGAAGAGAAGAAGAAGCTAATATCGCCCGATATCTTTTATGCTAACTATCAGCAAGAACCAATCGACCTTAAAGGTCAACTCTACTCATCGCTTAAAACATACGATACACCACCTCAATTCGAACGCATCGAAGCATATACCGATACAGCAGATACGGGTAGCGATTATTTATGTTCGATTATTTACGGCATATATCAAAAAGAAGCCTACATCCTCGACGTCATATATACAAATGATCCGATGGAGATAACAGAACCTCTCGTAGCGAAACATCTATACGAATATAAGGCGAATATTGCTCACATTGAGTCAAACAATGGCGGGCGCGGATTCGCTAGGCAAATCATTCATTATCTAACCAATACCTATAACACTAACTACACTACAATAAAAGCTTTCCACCAATCAAAGAATAAACAATCCCGTATCTTATCTAATGCTACCTGGGTTATGGAACATATTTACTTCCCGTACAACTGGCACAATAAATATCCAGAATTTTATAAAGCGATTACTTCTTATCAACGAGAAGGTAAAAACCTACACGACGATGCTCCCGATGCACTAACTGGTGTAGCAGAAAAGATTAATACACAAACCCCGACATTTGAATTCGTATAAGAAAGGACCCTAATGCTAAACGAAGAATGGAACGATATCATACGTAAGCATGCCGGTATGTCCGAGTCTCAATTCGTGCAAGCAGAACTCGAAGCGTTTCTATATTCTAAGAAACGCCAAGAGATACTCCAGGCACGTAACTATTATCAAGGTAAACATAAACTACCAGAACATGTAGTTATGGACTCTAACGGCAATCCGACCGACGCGAAAGGTACGATTCCTAATAACAAGATTATTAATAACTTATTCGATGATTTAGTCGATCAAAAGACGAATTATCTCTTATCCAAGCCGATCGACGTTAAATCGACTACAGACTTAACCGACTTCTTTAATAAGAACTTCCAACGTACACTTAAGAATCTAGGTAAAGATGCTTATATCGGTACGATAGCTTACCTACATCCATATATCGATAATAACGGTAACTTTAAATTAAAACGTATGAAGCCCGAATTCGTTATCCCGTTATGGCATGACGAAGAACACGATTCACTCGATGCTTTTATTTACTTCTATGAATTTGAAGTATATATGACACCTAAGACTAAGACTTCTTTTTATAAAGTCGAATACTATAAGCCAGAAGGTGTTACGTATTACGACTACATCAATGGAACGCTTCAACCAGATACGACTAAAGCATCTAGACCTTACATTCAAAGCAGTGGTTTTTCTTATAACTGGCAATCGGTTCCCTTAATCTGGTTCCGATCTAATTCAGAAGAAGTACCGTTACTCTCTAAGATAAAGCCGTTACAAGATGCACTTAATCAGATGCTATCTAATTTTGCTAACGTAATGTCTCAAGACGTTCATAATACGATCCTCGTTATCAAAGGTTATGACGGTGAAAACTTAGCTAACTTTAGGGAACAATTAGCACGTTATGGAGCGATTAAGATCACTTCTTCTCCAGAATTCGAATCTGGAGTCGAAACGCTCAATATCGAAGTTAACGCTTCTAACTATGAAACGATTATTAAGCTTCTTGAACGAGCTATTATCACGAATGGTCGAGGCTTCGATGCAAAAGATGATCGTATGGCCAATAATCCTAACCAGATGAATATTAACTCTATGTACAGCGATATCGATCTCGATGCTAACGAAATGGAAACCGAATTCCAGGCATCACTCGAGCGCCTATTAACATTCATTAATGCATACCTTTCATTATCTAACAAACCTATATCCAGTGACGTAGTATTTATATTTAACCGAGATCTTCCATTAAACCAATCTGAATTAATCGATGCATGTCGTAACTCCTCTGGTATTATCTCTGAAGAAACGATAGTCGCTAACCATCCGTGGACTCTCGATACTAAAGAAGAGCTTGAACGTATTAAGAAGGAACGTAACGAGGTACTAAACAATGACGTACTGGGAACAACGCTTTCTTAATTTAAAAGAAGATGGCTTACACGTAGCACAGTCCTCTTACGAAGATCTAACTTCGATCTATGCGTATTCTTTAAATAAATACGAAAACCAGATAGCCGGTTTTATTCAACGATACGCTAATTCTAATAATCTATCACTTGCCGATGCTAAGAGACAGTTATCGGCACGAGAATTAAAAGACTTTAAGATAACGCTTAAACAATACATTAAGCTAGCACAACAAAAGAACCTATCCCCGAAACAAATAAAGCTTCTCGAAAATGCTTCCTTACGGGCACGTCTTACTCGCCTAGAAGAATTATGGATTCATACTTCACAGTTTGTCGAAATCTTAGCACAAGAACAGCATACCAATATTAACGATGCACTAAATAAAGTTTATAACTCGACCTACTACGAAGCCGCATATCTTACACAATCGCTGCAAGGCAAATATCAAACATTCAGACAGATACCGAAGAAAGCAATCCAAGAAGCTATTAATACACCGTGGAACAATACAGACTTTTCACAACGGATCTGGGATCAACGAGATAAGTTAATTACGAAGCTACAGCAAGAGATAACACGTTCCTTTATTGCACAAGAACCGACAGAACGCATTACGGAACGTGTTTCTCAAGCTTGTAACGTACAAATGTCGAATGCACGACGTTTAGTCGAAACAGAAGTAGCTTACGTACAAGAATTAGCACTTAATAATACTTTTAAAGAATTAAACGTTAAACAATATCAGATACTAGCAACACTCGATAAGCATACATCGTCCGTATGCCGTCACCTCGATAAACATATCATCGATCGTACCGACTTTAAGCCTGGTATTACGGCTCCACCGTTCCATCCTTATTGTCGGTCTACGATGATACCGTATGTACCGTTACAATCACGAGCATCACGACCAGATACTAAGACGGAATATGTACCCGATATATCTTACGAGGAATGGCAAGCTACCTACCTAAAGTAGCGCCGCTAGACAACATTCATTCATTTATCTAACCCTTGTCTTTTTAAATACGCTACAGACGATAAAGAATAGCGTATTAAATCCTTTAAATAAAGTGAGAGATGTGACTCTCGTAAATAAAACGAATTCATTATAGGAGATTAACTAACAATGACAAAAGAAGAATTACTTGCACTTAATCTTACAGAAGAACAAGCTACAGCAATTATCGAGGATTATGGCAAAAACTATGTAACAAAGTCTCAGTTCAACGAGAAAAACGAAAAATATAAGCAATTAAAATCCGAGATCGAAACAACACGAAGCGAAATCAATAAACTAACCGAATCTGAAACAGCTAATGAAACATTGAAAGCGCAGATTAAAGAATTACAAGACAAAGCCGCTGAACGTGATACTCAATATGCACAACAAATTAAAGATATGCAAGTCGATAACGGTATCAATACCGCAATTCTTCAATGCGGCGTCAAGAATCCGAAAATCTTAACATCTTTATTAAACAAACAAGCTATCGAATTAAAAGAAGACGGCACTCTCGAAGGCCTTACCGAACAAATCGAAGCTTTAAAAGAATCGGATCCTTACTTATTCGCCGAATCTAAACCAGTCGGTGTCGTACCTGGTGAATCTAATGCTAATCCTAATCCTGGTATTACGAAAGAACAATTTAACAAAATGTCTTACAAGGATAGAGTAGCATTACAAGAAAGTGACCCGGCCCTTTACACTGAATTATCTAACTAATTAACAACATGGAGAACATTTAACAAATGGCTAACGAAACAAAACTCGCTAATATTATTAATCCACAAGTTATGCAAGATATGGTATCTGCTGGCTTGCCAAAAGCATTAAAATTCACACAATTCGCACAAGTAAACGAAGACCTTAAAGGTGTTCCTGGTGATACTATCACAATCCCGGTTTGGGCGTACATCGGTGCAGCTGAAGACGTTGCAGAAGGTGCAGAAGTAACGACTACTACTATGACTGCTTCCACTAAAACTGTTCAAATTAAAACAGCTGGTAAAGCTATCACATTGACAGATAAAGCAGTTAACTCTGGTTTGGGTGACCCTGTCGGTCAAGCTACTCATCAATTATCTTTGTCTATCGCTGATAAAATGGATAACGATGTATTGGCAGCTCTAGCTACTACTACTTTGGCAGCTACTTCCGCTAAAGCTATCTCTTATGAAGGCGTTGTAGCAGCAGTCGATAAATTGAACGAAGAAGGTAATACTGAAAAAGTTCTTTTCGTGGCTCCTAGCCAAGTAACGACTTTACGTCTAGACCCTAACTTCATCGACCGTAATAAATATAATGCCGACGTAATGATCAACGGTGAAATCGGTATGATCGCTGGCTGTCGTGTAGTTGCATCTCGTCGCATCGACGATTCTAAAGCTACTATCGATAACTTCATCGTATGCTTGACTCCAGAAGTCGAAGACGGTACTCCAGCTCTTCCAGCTGTAACTATTTACACTAAAGCAGAAGCTATGCTTGAAACAGAACGTCATGCAAAAGCATTGTCTACTGACGTAGTAGTATCTGCACACTATGCCGTAGGTTTGACTAACGAGTCTAAAGTAGTTAAAGCAACTTTCAAAAAATAATAAGGGTTAAATAATCATGGATAACATAAAAGAACTTATTCGCTTCACGACACATTTTAACGTGACACCCGAATACGACAACGTTCTTCAATACATCTATGATACGGAACGGCAATATCTTCTTAATATTCTTAACGAAGAAGAGTTGCCGTCCGAACTCTCTGGACTGCTCGACAAAAGAGTAGCTGCAAGGTTTATCGATCATCATAAAGACATCATTCTTAAAGAAGCCGACTTACAACCTATTAAACGGTTAAAAGAAGGCGATACCGAGATTGAATTCGACGGCGATAATACCTTACATTATTTAACTTCTCTCATCTCCAAATGGACTTCCTTAGAAGGTACAGATATACAATGTTATCGAAAATTAAAATGGTAGCTCGTCAACATTTCGAGCGTCTTTATACAGATACATGTATCCTTACTGAACAGAAGAAAGCCATACAAGATCCTCTCACTGGCATAATTAAGAACGGCGAACTCGAAGCAATCAGTTACCCTTGTCGAGTTTCATTTAAAACGCTTCAATCTAACGACATCGTTAATAAGCTACCATCGGCTTCTCAGACCGTAGTCTTATTCATTTCGCCCGATCTTGAGATTAAGCCAGGTACCGATATCGAGATAATCAGAAATAACCGACATTTCGCTTATACAGCTTCCTCACAAGTAGCGTTATACGACACTCACCAAGAGATTCAGTTGACGCTTAAGAGTAAACATAATGGCTAACGTAACAGTCGATCTTTCCGGTTTTGAAGAACTATTAAGAAGAACACAAGAGCTTCAAGATAACGTATCTTCACTTAACGAAAAGATCACCGATAACTTAGCACAACATTATTTGGCAGAAGCTATAGCGAATACACCAGTCGGAGCGATAGCGATATCGCCAGACGGTAAATACCGTTCCGAATCGGAACACATGAGACGATCGTGGGAAGCAGAACGTATTAACGATAGTACCGTTAAAGTACAGAATTCAGCTTCCTATGCATCATATGTTAACGACGGCCACAGACAACGACCAGGACGCTTTATTCCCGTACTCGGTAAACGTCTTACTAAGTCGTTTGTTAAGGGCTTACACATGCAAGAGAAGGCAGAAGCGGCTACGAGAAGAGCTTCAGAAAAGATTATGAAGAACGCGCTCGACGACTACTTATCAACGTGGAACAAATAATGAACTACATTAACGAAATCATCGACGGCATAGCTAAATCATTATTTAACTCTTTTAAATATCCTATATACATCGACGAGATTAAATCAGATGCAAAATTCCCTTGTTTCGTTATAGAGACACTTAATACAGAACAGACACATATCATGGACGTACGTTATGAACGCAGAAATGACTTCGATATTATGTTCTTTATATCAGACGACGACTATATTGAAGAGCAAAAGGTACAGATTAATCCCGTAACGGAGAGTTTATATTTCGACTTAGAGTATATAACACTCTCTGACGGTTCTCTCCTTAACGGTATCGATATGAGTCACAGGATAACGGACGGCATCTTACATTTTAAAGTCTCTTATGAATATCACATCTTAAAAGAGTTAAATAAAGATCCTATGCTTACATTAAATCAAACACAAGAGGTAACAGATAATGCCAAGAACAAAGAAAACTGATGAAGTAGTAGATACTAATGCGGTAAGTGAAACTAACGAAACAACTACTGCTCCAGCTGCTACTTTTACTCCAGAAGTGATTATTGCTTCTGATCGCTTTAAACAATACGCTGACTTAATTGCCGCTGTCATCGAAGATCGTGAGTACAGCATCGAAGAAGTTGAAGCTTTACTACAAGATACTCTTAATAAACCAGTCATTGAAGTTTTCAATGACGAAATCTTTAACGATTAATTATTTTAAATAAAGGAGAACTACCCTATGGCATTAGGTGGCGGTTACTGGCTTTTCCAAAATAAAACATTGCCAGGTGCTTATATTAATTTCGTGTCCAAAAATAAAGCATATGCAGAAATTGTTGACCGTGGTTATGCAACAATGGCTTTGTCTTTAGACTGGGGCGAAACAGGCAAAATCGTACGTGTCGAACAAGAAGAATTCCAAAAGGATTCCTTGAAAATCTTCGGTTACGATTATGCTCACGAGAAAATGAAAGGTCTACGTGATCTTTTCATCAATACTAAAACATTATATTTATATCGTTTAAATTCTGACGCAGTTAAAGCACAATCTACTATCGCTACAGCTAAATGCGGTGGTGTACGTGGCAACGATATTGCTGTTGCTATTTCTGCCGACATTAACGATGCTTCTAAATTCGTAGTAACGACTTACTTGAAAACAGATGATGTCGTTAAGAAAGTCGACGAACAAACTGGTCTTTCTACACCGAAAGAACTCGTTAATAACGCATATGTAACATTTAACGAAATGTCCGCATTCACAGCACAAGCAGCTACTTACCTTACTGGTGGTACTAACGGTACAGCTGTACAAGCTTCCGATTATCAAAAATATATTGAATTAATTGAACCATTCTACTTCAATGTATTAGGTTATACTGGCTCCGATACTACAATTCAAAACTTGTTTATCGCATTTGCTAAACGTACACGTGAAACGACTGGTCAAAAATTCCAGGTAGCACTTTATAACAACACTCGTGCTAATTATGAAGGCGTTATCTCCCTAGCTAACAAAGTAACAGATAGCGGTGCTGAACCTGGTGCTGGTGTCTACTGGTTAACTGGTGCAGAAGCATCTTGCCCTATTAATAAATCTTTAACTAATAAGATTTATGACGGTGAATATAATTTCAACGTTCAATATAAACAATACGAACTAGAACAATTCATTAAAACTGGTCAAATCGTATTCCATAATGTAGCAGATTCTGCATCTGGCAACGTAAAAGGTAACACTCGTCTATTATCCGACGTTAATACATTTACTGAGTTCTCTAAAGAACGCACTAAAGACTTCGCTCTCAACCAAGTTATTCGTGTACTCGATAACTCCGCATACGATGTAGCTCGATTATTTAACAATTACTATCTAGGTAAAACTCCTAATGATAAAGATGGTCGTATTGCTCTCTGGAACGATATCGTTAAATTATTCGAAGACTATGCTAAAGTACGTGCAATCAAAGAATTTGAATCTAAAGACGTTCAAATCCCGACAGAAGGCGACGAAAAAGGTTCTGTAGTAGTCAACTACGAAATCAACCCTACCGTTGCTATGGATAAATTGTACGCTACTTGCTACGTTAAATAAGGAGTACTAAATAATGGCACAAATGGCAACAGTTAAAAGCAATGAGCTAGCTAAATCTCGTTTAGCTACTTGCTATACCGTTATCAACGGTAAACGTTATAGCGTTATGAACGCTAAAAAACTTGAGTATAAAATCGATATCGAAACTCAAGAATTCGGCGTGCTCGGTACTCTTATCGATCAAGCCGGTCAAACTAAAGTTAAAATCACTGGCAAATTATCTCAATTTGATAACGATCCAATCTTCCATGATTTAGCTATTAAATATGCGACCAAAGGCGAACAAACTTTCTTCGATATTTATGCGACTAACGAAGATCCGACTTCCGTAGGTAACATCGGTCGTCGTACTGTTATCTTAAAAGACTGTGTATTTAAAGGTGTTAATACTGTAGCATTCGATGTCGAAGGTAAATACCTCGAAAAAGAAATCGAATTCATCGCCGGTGGTATCGAATATCCAGAACAATTTAAACTTTCCGATAAAATGGAAGGCTAATAACTAACAGGGGGGCGTAAAGCTCCCCATATTTCTTATTCATTTAGGAGAATTTACCTATGTCTAATATCAATCAAATGTCTCTTCGCGGTTTCTTTAAAGACGGCGTTAAAAAGCCTAAAGAATTTGAAGTCGTTATTTCTGAACGTTTTGAAGAAAATGGCGAACCTATTAAATGGGTTATTAAACCATTAACAGGCCGCGAAATCGATTATATTCAAAATCAAGCTAATAAAGTATCTATCGTTAACGGTGTACCTACGACAGAAACTAACCAAGAAAAACTTAAAGAGCTTTTACTCGAAAAAACAGTTAAATATCCAGATCTTATGAATGCCGAATTACAAGACAACTATGGCGTACAATCTGCTAAAGATTTAGCTGGTGAAATGCTAACTGCTGGCGAATATAACTACTTATTCGAAGTGATTCAAAAATACGGTGGTCTTACTACTAAAGTTAACACGGTCGAAGAGTTAAAAAACTAATCCAGCATAGTGGAGAAGATGATGGCAATCCAGAATTTGCTATTTACCACTATGCTCTACAGAAATTACATATTAGACCGGGTGAATTTGACGAAATGAGTCTTCAAGAACGAAACTTTATTTTTGCTTCGATTTTAGCTCGAGTAGAAGCCGAGCAAAAAGCCGAAGAGAAAGCTAAGAATAAATAATGGCACAATTACAAAATACCATAACTTTAAATAATAAAGTTTCTCCAGCCCTCGATGAGATAGCTAAGTCTACGAATAAGGCGGCCGAAGATTTTAATAAATTATCTAACAGCATTAATAGATCTGGTGAATCAGCTGAAGCTGCTAAAGGTAGTATGATCGGTTTCCGTGAAGTATTTGCTGGTTCCATACTTGCTAACGTAGCAGTCGGGGCCGTAAATATGCTCACGGATTCTTTCCATAAGATGATCGATACTTCAGAACAGTTTGCTAGTTTCGGTGCACGGTTAAATAATATTGCTGGTTCACAAGCTAGAGCAGCACAGTTAAACGACGAGATTTATGAATCGGCTCAACGTGCTCGTATGGGCTATGAAGATATGATGGAATCTGTCCTTCATTTGTCGACAGCCGCTAAGAATATCTTCCCAGACCCACAAGAGGCACTTAAATTTAATGAAATTGTTAGTAAAGCATTCGTCGTTAACGGTGTACAAGGCGAAGCTGCTAAAAACGCTATGACGCAATTAACGCAAGCATTAACATCTGGCGTACTTCAAGGCGATGAATTCCGATCGATTGCAGAACAAGCTCCTATCTTAGAACAGTATGTAGCTGATTATATGAAGGTACCTCGTGAAAACCTTAAGAAGTTAGCTTCTGAAGGTAAAATCACGGCCGATATCGTTCATAAAGCTATTATGGCAGCACAAGACGATGTCGATGCTAAATTTGCAGCTATGCCTCAAACATTTAGCTCTCTCGGTACACAGATCCATAACACTCTTATCAGATCGTTTCAGCCATTATTCGGTTTACTAACTAAGTTAGCTAATGCTCCCGAAGTTAAAGAATTTGTAGCCGGTATCGTTAACAATATTAAATTTATAGCTCCGATTATAACGGGAGTATTTAACGTAATCATCTTTAGTATTCGTAAGGTAATGGCATTCTTCCAACAACATGCCGCTGTCTTCGGTGTACTAAAAGCCGCTATGGCTGTTGTAGCTATCGGTGCTGGTCTATTAGCGGCCGAATATGCTGCTATGGGGATAGCCGCCGCATTTGCCGCAATTAAGATAGCCGTATCAAATTCTGCATTATTAGCATCACCGATTACATGGATTATACTCGGTATCGTAGCGTTAATTATTGTTATCTATCAATTAATTAACATGTACGAAGAATGGGCCGGTACTTCCGTTAGTGTTATCGGTGCTATAGCCGCATTATTTGCTGAGTTTGGTATACATGTAGCTAATATATTCGTTGGCTTATGGAACTATATAGCGGCGTTCGCCAACTTCTTCGCCAACGTATGGAAAGATCCGTTAGGTGCTGTACAGAACTTATTTATCGATATATGGAATGCGATAGCTGGTTACGTAGCTAAAGCCGTTAATAATATCATCGATTCTATTAACAAGATTCCTGGTATGGATAAGATATTCGGTGGCGCAATAAGTCATGTAGATTCTTTACAGCTAGAACGTGTCGCTATTAATGGTGGCGAAACTACTATTATGGATCGTATGGACTATATCGATGCGTCTCCTTATGTCGACAGTGCATACAACTGGGGCGCTGGAGTAGGTCAAGGTATCTCAGACGGTATTAGTAATGCTATCGGTAGTTTAAATAATGATATTAAAATGCCGGGCGACGACAATGCTAATACTAACGATAAACGTGATGCCGCTACACAAGCCGCTCAAGACACAGCTAAGAATACTGGTAAAACTGCAAAACATACTGAAAAAACTGCTAAAGCACTCCAATTAACAGCTGACGAAATTAAGAACCTTCACCGATCCGTTCAAAACGACGCTATTAAAGAATGGTCTAACAGAACGATCCATATTAATGTGACTAACAACAATAAGATCGATAAAGATGTTAATTACGGCGACTTTACTACTAACTTCGCTAACGGCTTAATCGAGACTGTTAAGAGAAATACTGCGGAGGCACTATAATGTACTATTTTTATTTAAATAATATGCAATTACCTCTTGCTCCTAAGTCATTAGATATTAACTATAACAACAAGAATGAGACCATCGATCTACTACAAACTGGGGAGGTAACGATTCCTAAGCCTATGGGTTTGACGGAATATTCCTTCGAAATCTTCTTACCGAATAATAAGTATCCATTTAATCAATCCATACTTATGAAAAGTAAGAAGGCTGAGTACTACATGAATCAGTTGATCGAAATGAAGAAAGCTGGGAAGCCGATTAATTTTATCGTCGTTCGTATGAAACCGAATGGCGAAATGTTAAGTCAGCTTAATCAACGTGTAACGATCGAAGGTCTTTCACATAAAGAAAGTCATGATTACGGGTTCGATGCTTACCTCGATATCACGTTAAAAGAATGGCGTGATTATGGCACTAAGAAACTCGTAGTCGAAGAGAATAAAGATGGTACGGTTAGTACCGCCGTTAAGACAGAACGTCCTAGCGATAAAATACCAGAGAAAGAAGTTAAATCGCCTAACGGGTTTAATAAGACCACATTACAGCGAATCGTAAAACAACAATTCGGCGACACTAATAATTTATTTAAAATCGCCGCTTTAAATAAAATCACAGTACCTTGCTTCTTAGGTGCTAATCAAGCGTTAACTATGTACAAAGAAGGGAAAACTGAAGACTTATGGAAGAATTTAATTCAGAAGTAAAACAAGCGCCTCTTTCTATTGACTATGAGTTAACCGTACTTAAAGGTAAAGAAATTTTATTATTGGATCCCCAAGACGGGGTTACGCTCGATCGTAGCCCTGACCTGGCTCCAGCTAAATTAACGTTTAAAGTATTTAAGGATAGCTTACTCGATATACAAGAAGGCGATCTCGTTAACTTTAAGGTTAACGGTGAATTAGTCTTCGTCGGCTATATCTTCGAAAAACGTCGAAATAAAGATAACTTTATTAACGTAACAGCATACGATCAATGTCGTTACTTAAGCTCTGAAGCATACTATATCTTTAACAACGAAAAGAGTGCTTCTGAGTTAATCGTAGCGTTATCGGCCGACGTCGGTATTAAGCTCGGTACCGTTACTCCGACACAACCTAAGATATCGTATGTGTTCGATGGTACGACATATCGAGATATCTTCTTAACGATATTAACGTTAACATCGGGGCAATCTCCTAAGATACCGATTAAATCGACTCCGACATTAAATCCGAGTCGTTATCGTGGTGGCTTTAGTGGTCTTAATAACGTATCGATGAATGGTGAGAAGAAAGATCCTACGGAGCGATTAAACTCCTGGGGCAACGAAACCTCGGCTCAGTTACGAGAAGCCAATAAGAAGGATACTGATTCCGATATCGTAGCGCCGAATGGTAAATATTTCGAGAAAAACGATATTCAGTACTTAATGGATAATAAATACACTAAAGAGCAGGCCATAGCTGAATTATCTAAAACTGATAAGTATAAGAAAAAAGAAGAGAAGCCTAAATTACGTCGACCTTTATATATCGCTTATGACGATAACGGTGAATTAACTGTTAAAGAGATAAACGATATGGTAACGGATATCTTAATAGACTCCACTCAAGTAGGCGATTACGATTATATCTCTTCTATCGACAAGAATACATTTACACAGATTCTAGTAGTACGTGAAGCTAACGTTAACGATGGTGGCGTCGAAAAGAAACAGCACTGGAGAACTGGTGCAGCTTACGCTAAAGAACAGTCTAGAAAATGGGGCATACTTCAAAAAGTATTTAAACCTAAAGAAAAAGACATTAACGCTATCGATATGGCTAAAAAAGATCTTGAATTGTTAGCTAAGAAAACTCATAGCTTACGCTTAAGTGACTGCTTAGGTCATACCGAGATACGACCTGGTTCTGGTGTATGGCTTAATTTCGATATTGGCGATCAAATCATTAATGAATTAGTGTACGTAGAATCTGTTACACATAAATTTAATAATCATAGACATCTTATGGACTTAGACATCATTTACTTCGATAAAGAAGTACCAGAAATTACGACTGAAGACTGGGGCGATGAAGCCGCTAGAAAACGCATTGAAGAACTTAAGAAATCTAAATCTAAAGGTTCTTCTAAAGGTGGTACTACGACTGGTGCTGGTGCTACATCTTCCGCGGCCGTACAAAAAGGTCTAGATGCTGTACTTAATACATCTTCTCCTTATGGTGATAATGGATGTGTCGATCGTGCTACGTTAGCCGGTTCTTACTATAACTCAATGTGTAAAGGTGCTTACGAAGCCGGTATTAAAGACGTACCAGGTCTTAAATCTTACGCAGAAGCTAACGGTTATGCTATCGAAGAGTATACTGGTCAAGCTAATCCTGGCGATATCTTAATTTATGACGGAGAAGAACATGTCGTTGTGGCTGACGGTAACGGTGGCTGTGTCGGCAATAGTACCGATGCTGGTTCCGTAATTCAGTATAGCGATGTTAACTATGCTTACCATAATGGCGTACCTCCGACTCATATTATTAGAACGGGTGTTAGATAATGCAAAACGATTATAACAGAATACTTAATACTATTAAGAATGTAGCGGTCGATGCTGTAGCTAGCACTAAGCCGGCTACGATGTTAATCGGTATCGTCGTTTCTGTCGATCCACTACAAATAGCCTTAGACTCTCAATTAATTATCCCGGCTGAACGTATTAAATTAACGAAAAATACGTGTGAATGGACGATGGAAATGAGTGTCGATCATATCACCGAGAACCGAAGTGGTGGTGGCGGTTATGCAGAATTTGCTAGCCATAACCACGAGTATAAAGGTCGTAAAAAGTACTTAGTACATAACGGTCTTAAGGTCGGCGATGAAGTATGGTTATTTCAAGAAACAGGCGGTCAACGATATATCGCTATCGATCGTGTATTTAATCCGAATACGGGGTGTACTACTAAATAATGGCACTAACTCCTACATCAAGCAATAATCAAATAGATAGTAGCTTAGTCGTTACGAAACAAACGTCGAATACCTTTAGAGTTAGGTACGAAAATGACTATAAATTAATCGGTATGTGTGACGATATCGAAGCGATGGAGCAAGCTATTTTTAAAATCATCAATACAGAGCGTTATAAATATTTAATTTATGACTGGAACTACGGTATAGAATTAAGCGATTTAATCGGTGAACCTATACCGTATGTTTATGCTGAGATAGAACGTCGCATTAAGGAAGCCTTATTAGCCGACGACCGAATTAAAGAAGTTAAAGACTTTAGATTCTCTAACGAAGGCGGTTCTGTATTATGTTTATTCACAGCCATAACTATATATGGCGATATTAATAACATATCGAAAGAGGTAACAGACTATGTACGAAAATAAAACTTATGAAAATATATTAGCTGATGCCTTATTCCGTACTGAAACTAAATACGATAAACGACAAGGATCCATGATATATGACTCATTGGCTCCGTTTTCTTTCGAAATGGCTGAAGCATATATTATGGCTCAAGTTATCTTAAGACAGACATATGCGAAAACAGCTGACCGAGCGTTTTTAGAATTAAGAGCACTCGAATTTAATATTATCCCTCGTGAAGCTACAGCAGCTGAAGTTAAGGGTGTATTCGATCGAGCAGTCGATATCGGTACTCGGTTTAACTTTGAAGATCTTAACTTCCGCGTTATCGATGTAATCGATTTATCTAAAAACGAATTTAAGCTAGTATGCGAAACTCCGGGTGCTAAAGGTAACTACTGTATAGGACGTATCACTCCTATTAATACGATCCCGGGTTTACAGAATGCCGAAATTAAAGAAGTGTTAGTACCGGGGCAAGATGAAGAAGATACAGAAGCCTTCCGGGAGCGCTATATCCGTGCGTTAAAATCTAAAGCTTATGGCGGTAACGGTGCTGATTATAAAGAAAAGGTGTTAACGGTTAACGGTAATGGCGGTTCTAAAATATAACGATGCTGGAATGGTGGCGGTACAGTTAAGGTCGTTATTATTAATAACGAATTTAATAAACCCTCGCAAGAATTGGTTAAAGAAGTACAGAATGTCTTCGATCCGACCCCTAATCAAGGTAAAGGCTACGGTTTAGCTCCGATCGGTCATACCGTAACAGTCGAAGCGGCGGAAGAAGTCGTTATTAACTACGAGATCCCGGTCGTTATGGCAGCCGGTCATGAACCTTTCGAGATTCAGACAGAACTTACTAAGAAAATCGAAGAACGTTTGAAAGTACGTCGTAAAGAATGGACGACCCAAGACGAGACTCAATTCCTTACAGTACGTACTTCTATCGTTACTTCATTAGCTGTCGATTTAGATAAAGTAATCGATGTCGGCGATATTAAAATTAACGGTCAAAAAGTTAAGCGTCTCGATTTACGCCCTAATCAAATTCCGAAACTCGGTACTGTTACATTAATCAAAGGTTAATTATTATGACAGAATTCGATAACTATAAACGTATCATCGATTTATCCGAATTTGCTGTACCGGTATCTGGTAAGACTGCTGAAATGCAAGAGATATATCGTGTTGAAAGCATCGAAATGCAAGCCTTATGGAATACGATGGTCGAGATCTTCAGAGAACAGTTTATTATGACGGCAGAATCTCATGGCTTAACACAATGGGAAACCATCTTAGATATTGTACCCGATGTGGACGATACAATCGACGACCGACGCTTTAATATTCTATTAGCATTAGCCGGTCAACGTCCTTATACCGAGATTAAGCTACGAGAACTACTGAACGGTATTTGTGGCGAAGGCAACTATCGTATTGTCGAGGATTATAAGAATTATAACGTTCACTTTAAGGTATCGTTGGGCGTTAAAAAGCAACGTGATGCCGTATCTAAGCTATTACGAGACTTAATTCCGATGAACCTTATATACGACGTCGATTTATTATATAACCGTCACATCGACTTAGCTCGGTATACGCATAAAGAACTCGCTCAATTTACTCATTTTGTATTAAACCAGGAGGTTTTACCTAAATAATGGCTACCTATACAAAGAATATAAATTTACTTAAACCAGCCGAACAAGAAAAATACGATGTAAACCTTCGTAATAATAACTGGGATAAGATCGATAAAGCTATCGGCGATACTAGCGATGCTATTAAGGCACATAAAAATGCTAACCCTATCGACCATCCAGATGGTAGTGTAACGACTCCTAAACTACGTGATCAAAGTGTTACGACTCCGAAGTTAGCCGATAAATCTGTTACAGCTGCTAAATTAGCCGACGATATTAATATGAAGTTAGATAATAGCTATGTTAAGAAGTCTGGCGACACTATGACTGGTGATCTTAATATTGCTACATCGGCTACGATTAAATTCCAACGTAAAGCTGGTAACGGTTATCATACTATTTCCGATGGCGGTACTGATGGCGGTGCAACTAATTTAGACCTCGGCAATATCCAATATACACAAGAATCTAATCTATGCTGTTATCATCGTCCAGGCTGGTACGGTAAAGATAAACAGCGAGTATTTCAACCATTCTTAACGATCCCCGATATCAGCGTTACTTATGGCAACGTTCGAGACGGTGGAACACTTCCGATTCCGGACGGATTTAACGAAAATGAGTGTACATGGCTATTAAGCATGGACCAATCTAACGCAGATAGATGGTATATCGACTTCCGAGAAAGTAACTCCTCTAACATGATTAATTTCGAATGCTGGCGTGAAGGACGTAAAGTCCATGTCGGTACTCGTTTGAAAGGTCAAGACGGTATCAGTAAAACTTACAATGATTCTACTAAGAATAACGGTGCAGAAGTATTCTTACCTGGTACTGCTAACTACATGTGTATAGCTGTTAAAAGAGGTTAGATAATGGAACAAATTAAGCGTAAAGATGAGACATTATATCTAGGCTCCGACTGGTCTCGAGTATACGAAATTAAAGGTATGGATCTTACCGATGCGACTGCTATCTGTAAATTCCGTGACACGAGCGATAACCTTCTAATCGAAGCCGAGTGTACCGTACAAGATAATCGCATTTATCTAAACGTTAAATCTGCCCTTAGTCTTAAGATCCCGAGAGGAGTAAAGCAAGGTCGTTACGATATCTTCCTTATTGGTAAGACTTACACCTATAAGATCATGATGGGCTCTATTACATTTGTTCCCGACGTTAGTATGCACTAGGAGATTGATATATGGACAAATTAGAAGTTATTACGATCGAACCGAGCACACCGAAGGTGTTGGATGTTACGATCCCGTCTTCTAACGTAATCGGTGCTGGATATATAGCGGGCCCGCAAGGTAAGGATGGCTTACCTGGTCCTCAAGGTCCACAAGGTTTACAGGGGCCTCAAGGTGAACCTGGTCCAAAAGGTGATAAAGGCGATCCTTTTACATTTAACGACTTTACTAAAGAACAACTCGAGTCTCTTAAAGTAACGACTAACGGTACATCTGTACCTGGCCCGCAAGGTCCTATGGGTCCAGCTGGTATTCAAGGTCCGCAAGGTATTCCTGGGCCACAGGGTATACAAGGACTTCCAGGTCCGAAAGGAGATACTGGTGAACGTGGTCCAGCTGGCCCGCAAGGTAACGATGGCTTACCTGGTCCGAAAGGTGAACAAGGTCCTAAAGGTGCTGACGGTATTCAAGGTCCTATTGGACCTAAAGGCGATATTGGTTTAACTGGCCCTAAAGGTAATGATGGACAACCCGGTCCTGCTGGTCCAAAGGGAGATCCAGGCCCGAAGGGCGATCCCGGCATACAAGGTCCGACTGGCCTTCAAGGTTTAAAAGGTGATCCTGGTCCTATCGGTCCACAAGGGCCTAAAGGTAATGATGGGCAACCTGGTCCGGCTGGTCCAAAGGGCGATAAAGGCGATCCTTTTAAATTTAGCGATTTTACTCCTCAACAACTAGCAGCACTTAAAGGTCCTAAAGGCGACCCAGGACCGCAAGGGCCTCCTGGTCCACAAGGGCCTCCAGGGCCAGCTGGTTCTGGTGGTGGTGGTACTGGCGGTAACGCCGATTTATCGGCTTACGCTACTAAAAAAGAGTTAAATAATTATTTATCTAGAAATGACGCCAATAACCATTATGCGCAAAAGGGCTGGGCGTCTCAAACATTCGCATATAAAGGTGATTTAGGTAGTTTTATTAGGAAGTCCGAAATAGCTCAGTATGCGTTAACACCTGGCGATGCCTCTAGTCGTTACGTCAACAAAATAGAAGGTCAATCCTTCGCTAAGAATGCAGATTTAGCTAACTATGTTTCTAAAGCACAATACGATAAAGATATTGAAGCTCTTAAGAAACGTATAGCTGATTTAGAACATTTATAGGAGTTAAATAATGAATAATATTAGATTCGGCGGCATCCCTTATCTACATCTCGATGTGTATCAAGGGCACGATCATGTGTTTAATATTCAAGTCGAAGATGATAGTACTAAGGAGATTATCCGCTATCAAGAAGGAACGTTGACTTGTAAGGTACGTCGCAATAATCCTCAAGGCGGCGTCGTACTTACATTAACTCCAATATTTAATAACGATACTAACTGTGTCGACTTATTATTTAACAGTGAAGATACCACTGGCGTTATGTTCTCCTACGATAACATCATGGAGGAAACATTCTACTACGATATTCGTCTTGATCACGACGATAAAGATGAAGTCGTTTGTTACGGTGATCTCACTATGAAAGCTGGGTGCAGTCAATGATTAAATTAAATCGTGGCCATGATAAGAATATCGTATTATCTAAAGAAGCTCTTAAAGAAATTCGTGGCTTATCTGCATACGAAATAGCTAAACAAGAAGGCTTCACTGGTACCGTCGATGAATGGTTAGCATCGCTTAAAGGTGCTAAAGGCGACAAAGGTGATACGTTTAAATTATCTGACTTATCACCAGAAGAATTAAATAGTATTAAAGGACCTCGTGGTGAAACTGGTTATACTGGTCCTCAAGGCCCTCGTGGCGAAGCCGGTCCTAAAGGTGATCGTGGTGAAGTTGGCCCTAAAGGCGATATCGGCTTAACTGGTCCTAAAGGCGAACAAGGTATTCAAGGTGTACAGGGTCCTCGTGGTGAACAAGGTCCTCGTGGTATTCAAGGTAAAGACGGTAAATCTTTTACGTTAACTCATACCTATTCTACGATCGATAAAATGAATGCCGATGCCGATAACATTCTCGAAGATGAATTCGTCGCTATTACCGATGGTCATATCTTTATGAAGGACAATGGCGTCCTTATCGAAGTATTAAATATCCGTGGTCCACAAGGTATTCAAGGCGAACAAGGTATCCGTGGTGAAACGGGTCCGAAGGGTGAAGTCGGTCCGCAAGGACAGACTGGCCCTAAAGGTGATGCCTTTAAATTTAGTGATTTTACGACAGAACAACTTGAATCTATTAAAGGTCCGAAAGGCGATGTCGGCCCAGAAGGTCCACAAGGTCCTCGAGGCTTACAAGGCCCAGAAGGTCCTCGTGGTGTACAAGGTGAACGTGGTCCAGCCGGTCCTCAAGGTATCCCGGGTTTAACTGGCCCAGAAGGTAAAAAGGGCGATAAGGGCGAAACTGGTCCTATCGGTAGAGCTTTCACATATGCCGACTTTACACCAGAGCAGCTTAAAGGTTTAACCGGCCCGAAAGGTGATCGTGGTGAGAAGGGCGACCGTGGCGAAGGTTTCGATATTTATAAAACGTATCCTTCTGTAAGCGATATGAATCTCGAAGCCGATCTTATACCGTTAAATAAATTAGTTATGATTAGTAGCCGCGTTAACGACGAAGATAATGCTAAAGTTTATATAAAAGAAGCGTCCGGCCTCAAATTCTTTATCGACCTAAGTGGTGCTCAAGGTATTCAAGGTCCTGTCGGTCCTAAAGGCGATAAAGGTGATGCTTTCAAATATACCGATTTTACGGCAGCTCAGTTACAAGGTCTTAAAGGTCCTAAAGGCGATACTGGCTTACGTGGCCCACAGGGCCCACAGGGTGAACAAGGCTTAACTGGCCCGACTGGTCCACAAGGTCCGATCGGTCGAGCATTTACGTATAGCGATTTTACTCAAACGCAACTCGAAGCATTACGAGGGCCACAAGGTATTCAAGGCCCGATCGGTTTACAAGGTCAACGGGGCGAAAAGGGTGAACGTGGCGATCAAGGTCTATCTCCTAATTTTGCTTTCACTCTCGAAGAAAATGGCGATTTATTTGTCGATATTAACTACGGAGCTTCACCAGCTACTCCGAACACTACATCTGCTGTTATTAAGACATACGATGTCGTATGGGGAATAGCTCAAGCCGGTGCTCCTGGTCCTATTCGTGGTTATCTCGAATATAGTGCGTTAAGTGGATTCGGTAAGCTTCATCTCGATATGAAAGTAACCGGAAATGGATCGGGCAACGGTGGCGTGTTATGTACGCTTCCTAACGATGCTCCTGTACCGACTCGCTTATTAGAGACATCTGTCGATGCTAGTAACAATAGTGTCTATGTTGACCCTAATAGTCGTGAAGTTAAAGGCTGGGGTGTTGCCGGTAACAATAAACGTTACATTTTGGATATCGTAGGCTTTTGGAAGGAGATTTAAATAATGGCAAGAATTAGATTAGGCAATCTTAAAGGTCCTAAAGGCGATAAAGGGGATCCAGGTCCTCGTGGTCCTCAAGGTATTCAAGGACCTCCTGGTACGGCTGAAAATATCGATCTTACTCCATTCGTTAAGAAAACCGAGAATACGACTCTTACCGGCCAGTATACTTTTACTAACAATACGCCGATTAAATTAAATGGTTACAACGTTGTATCCGAAAATAATCGTATTTTATTTAAAAACGCATCCAATAATAATGTGTTTGCTTTCGATGCCGATACAATTACTCATAACGATAAATCCTTGTTAACACAAGATAAGGCTAATACGTTATATGCTCCAATCGGCGACTATGCATTACGTTCTAGTTTATCCGATTATGCTAGTCGACAATACGTTAACTATGCCGTTAAAAATTTTATTACGTCGGCTACAGCTGATAGTACTTACGCTAAGAAGACAGATTTAAATTCTTATGCGACAAGTTCTAGTTTAAGCAATTATTTAACGACTGCTAACGCTGGCACTACTTATTTATCTAAAACGGATGCATCTAGTACGTATGCTACTAAGGCTAACCTTAATAGCTATGTAACGACTACTCAATATAATAACGATATGAATTCACTCTTAACAGCATTAAGAAACGTTAATAATTAAGGAGAATACTATGGCAATAAATGATTTAATAAATGAAGTAAATAGTATTCAAACTAAGAAACAAGCTATTAAAGAAGCTATAACATCTAAAGGTGTAGCCTCGGAAGGTAAATTAAGTAAATTTGCCGACGAAATTAAGCAGATTAGCACTGGTGAACCCGACTGGTACATCGTTAATAAATTCCGATACGATAACGGTAACGAAGCTCTATACATTAGGACTAGCGATAAAACTGCCGCTAGTGCTGAAAAATATCAGATGGTCGAAATCGGTGGTGGCGTTACGAAAAGCAACAGTATTAGCAATAGTTTTAATAATATTAATAGTAACGATTTTGGCATCACTAACGGAACTTACTTCCCCCGTGAAACAGCTTATCGTAGTTTTACGACAAGAGATAGCTCTAGCGTCGTATTCGACGGCCATAACGATAATCTCAAATTAACATTTAACAACGGTAAAGATATTATATTTAACGACGTTAATGTCTATAACTGGCTAAAGGGCTATAGGAATCAACCTCTAGCCGACTTTAATACTCTTTATCTAAAATCTGACGGTATTAATAGCACAGGAGCAGCTAAGACTTTAAAAGACTTTTTAGCTTCATCCAATGAAACAAGAATGTCGACGCTAGGAGATTATGGTCAAAATCCGTTATTATTAATAGATTCATCTATTATGATCCAAGCGATGAATCTTAAAAAAATGCCTAAAACAGGCTTTATTTATTATTCTGACAAGACAGTCGATGCTATTTCTTTAAGTCCAGTATCTTATACAAATGCTAATAGTGATTTTACATTTTATGAAGATAAAGAAAAACTATATGGCAACTTGTCTCCAGGTAACTATATTCACTTATATATAAAAAAATCTCTCTCATTAATCGTATTCGTTAGTATAAACTTCGTTGTCGATAGTAATGGTCAAAAGCATAAAAACATAGAAGTGTATATCTACGACGTCAATAGAGCATATGCCGCTGGAGTAAATATTCCTAAAATCATAGATAAACCATTCGAACTGTATTTAACCTTCTCTGAGCGAGCACAACAACAATTAGAACAAGCTTCTAATATTAGAAACTTTAGAAGACAAGTATTAGCAGCTAACGGTACTCCAGAACCTAAACCTGTGTATTTAAATGGTTTAGATATGTTAGGCCGTTTCATTGGTGTTCGTGGAACATATGCTAATAATAGATACATAAATAATCTATTCTCCAGTAAAAATGGCAGTAACGCAGTAAGTTATAGAGATATTGATTATAGATATATCCCATGGGGAAGTATGTATTTAGCTAAGCAGTTAGGTGATGCTATTAAAGCTAATTCACCTATTAAGGCCTTCATTAGATTAAATGATAATACTAATAATATGACATTTGTCGAACTTGAAGAGATGCCAAATGATGGCAATTTTACTTTTAGGATTGGATATGGCGATTATGGCCTAAGTATTTTCCAAAAAGGCGTTAATAACGATAATCGTGTTATCGCAGTATTTACTGATGAATCTGATGAAAATAAATGTAAAATTTATCGACTCAAAAAAGCTGGTACAAGTCAGTACATCACAAATGATATGTTTAGCACTACCGAAACAGATAACCAACTCTTTATAACAGCTAACAAAGAAGCGATTGAACATATCAATAAAACACCGCTAACAACAGTGTGGTCTGAAATACAAGATGTATTGTCCCACAAATACGATTTTGAAGCATATAACGAAGAATAAGGAGACTTTATGACAAACGCAGAAATTATAACGGCTATAATTAGTGCGATCGGTTTAATATTCGTACTTCTTAAAGGTCTCCATGAACTTGAAGAAGATCGTGCTGAACGTAAGGCTTTCGAAAGAAAAGCGACTGCTATTCTCGATAATATCGATGCACAATACCAAGAAATCCAAAAACAGATCGAGGCTTCGAGAGAAGATCGTCGAGCACTCGATCGTCGTATCTCGATAGTAGAGGAATCTGCTAAATTGAGTCATACGCGTATCGATAGTTTATCCGATAAACTCGAAGCCCTTCGAGACAGAATTAAATAGTTTAAATAAAGGAGCTCTTTAACGGGGCTCCTTTTATAATACGAGGTTTACATGATTAACAACGATAAACTTCAAGCTATCGTCCAAATTCTGGCTGTCGGCGGTCTCGTTATAGCGTTAATTATGTCGATATTGTATGACAGAACAGAATTATCGACGAATATAGCTTCCGGTCTAGTCGGCTTCATTGGTGGAGCCGCAGTTATACGTAAAGGAGAAGACAAATGGCATTAGGCGATTTAAGTGCATCTTACGAATCTAACGGTAACCCTGGATGTGTATCCTCGGGTTATGGTGATTTAGGCGGTATTAGTTACGGTGCGTATCAGTTAGCCAGCAACGCCGGTAGTGTCGATGCTTTCATTGAATGGGGCATCAATCAAGGTGGCTTTTATGCTGACTATGCAAATAGTTTAAACCAGTATGAAGTTAATAGTGATGAATTCATTAATCAGTGGAAATCTTTAGCGTCAGCTGATCCTCAAGGTTTCTTAAAGATGCAACACGATTATATTAAGAGCGAATACTACGATAAAGCATGTCGATATTTAGCGAACGAAGGTTTTCATGCCGATAATCATTCTAACGCTTTAAAAGACGTGATCTGGTCTAGAGCAGTGCAATATGGCCCGGGCAATGTAGTCGATTTATTTAACGAGGGGTTATCTTACGTACCTGGTTATACTTCTGAATGGAACTTATCCTGGGTCGATGCGTTACGTTTCGACTATGACTTAATAGTCGGTATCTACGAGTCTAATAAAAGTGACGAATGGATTAGTCCTCGATTAGGCTACGATGTACGTCAAGGTGTATACGATCGTATGGATAATGAAAAACAAGAAGCTTTAGCTATGTTTATAAAGGAGATTTAAATAATGAATGATTTAAGTAAAAAAATTGTTAACGATGCGGTCGAATTGGCTAAAGTAAATGCTGTAAACGTATTAAAAGGTCTTAAATTCGACGATATTCAGTCTTTAGTCGAAGCAGAAATGGCTAGCGTTATTAAGCCTCTAGAAGACGAAATTAAAACCTCAAACTCTTACTGGGTTAAGATCCGTAACCGTATCTATATCACTGTATTAAACAACAGTGTTAACAGTATCGTTAATAGTATTCAAAAGAAAATCAGAGAACTATAGTTATAGGCCCTGGCTCAATAGCCGGGGCTTTTCTTTTTGTCTTCATTATGCTATCATGAATTTAATATGAAATTGTATTGTAGTTTAAAAAGGAGTTTGTTTTATGACTTTTATGGGCGAACTTATTGGAGCTATTATTTTTTATTTAGTGCTACGGCTTATTTTTAAGATACTTAAAGGTATTTACTCATCTTTATTTGACAGCAACAATGATCAAGAACCTGTGATTGAAAACACTTCTAACCATATCGAGGATAGCGAACCTGTAGTCGAAAATAAAGAACCTATAGTCGAAGAGAAAGAGCCAGAGCTAAAATATAAAAATGCTGTCTATATATCATTCAGAAGAAAAGTGTATAGGGCTTATGAAGCTTATAAAAGGGCTGGCGAAAATGTAGTATGGGATTTAGAAGCTGACGGTTTTTCATATTCTAATGGGCAATCAATGTCTGAAGGTCGTGAAGTATATCAAGTTATGGTCCGTCGCGACAACGACAATTCATTTGGTTTAGCTGACCCATATTATATAAGAATGGTATATAGTGTCGCATTTAAAAAAGACGATCTTGATCATTATATAGAAGTCGCTAATTACTTAAATGATTATTATCATTTTACGCTAGATAAGAGCAATATTTTTCATGAGGTAAGGTTTTCTGAAAGCATGCAACTTGGCGTATATTTTTGTTCCATTCTCGCTACGAATAATAAAGTGTTGTACGAGTTAACAAAACAGCATGGAGAGCCTAAATTGTTTGCGATGTTTTTAAAACGAGCTGAACAGATATATACTGAAGGACTAGAACTTTATAATAATAGATATAAATAGTATTAAATCTGTTTCCCCTTTGCTTTCCCCTCGACGAGTACACTACCTATATATATAGATATATACTATATTTATAAGGCGTATGCCCCTCATCTCCACCATATTGAATATATATGCTAGTAGTATAGAATGCTAAATAATGGTTCTATGCTTCTAGCATTTTTTTGTACACAAAAAAATATAAAAGTCAATAATTTTTATCGCTTTGATTATGCACAATGAATATGAATTTAATCAGATTTTATCTATGTTTTATAAAGGTAGAGGGGTATCGAAAAAATTGACTTTGCCTATAGAATCCTGTAAAATATATAAAGATATTTATGTAATTATGACACATAGATGATTAGTTTCGTGTAAAGGAGTACAGATAATGAAGTTCCGTTATTCCCGTATGTTAGCGGCTCTCGTTGTATCCGCTGTAATGGTTGCTGGTTGTGGCAGTAATCAACAGCAAGCAGGCGACGTGAGTGTCAATGCATACAAAATTACTGCAAGTGATGCACAGGTAAACCAAACCTATGCTGGTACAGTAGTTGCAGAAAACTCTGTAGCTGTACATGCTCGTGTATCTGGTTACGTAGTTGAAAAATATGTTAAAGGCGGGGAGCAGGTTGTAGCTGGCCAGCCATTATATCGTATCGATTCTCGTCAATACGAAGCTACTCTTGCCAATGCTGAAGCACAAGCAGCTCAAGCTAATGCAAACTATAAAAATGCTGAAGTAGACCTTAATCGTTATGAAACATTAGCTCAACAAGATGCTATTGCGCAACAACGTGTAGATACACAACGCAGCACTGCAGAACAAGCTAAGGCAGCTTATGAAGCATACGAAGCATCCGTAAAAATTGCTCAAGATAACTTAGGCGATACAATGGTATATGCACCATATTCTGGTACATTACGTATGGATGATATCGATATGGGTACATTTGTACAAGCAGGTTCTACAACATTAGTAACCATTGATTCTATCGATCCAATCTTTGTTGAATTTAGTATGACAGAGCAAGAATATCTTGACTTCATGAAAAATCCAACTGGCGATGATTCCAATGGTCCAAATATTCAATTAAAACTTGCTGATGGCGAAACGTATAATCAACCGGGTTCTATTGTTCAAGCAGCAAAAAGTCTTGATCAATCAACAGGTAAGCTTGTGTTGAAAGCATCTTTCCCAAATCCTGATCATTTGTTGTTGCCAAATATGTTTGCCACAGTAATTTCTCCTGGTCAAAAACTTAAAAATGCTATTCTTGTTCCTAGTCGCGCTATTCTTCAAATTATGGATAAAAACTTTATCTTTGTTGTAAATGCTGATGGTGTAGTAGAACAAAAAAGTGTTGAAGTTGGCGGTACAAGTGGTAGTGATACAATTATTAAAGCCGGTTTAGCACCTGGAGACACAATCATCGTTGATGGCTTAACTAAGGTTAAAAACGGTGCGAAGGTTAATGCTAAATTGCTTTCAAAAGAACAATTAAAAGCTACAAAATAGAAGGGGGCTAGATCGTGTCGAAATTCTTTATTAATCGACCTATCTTTGCCATCGTAATAGCCATCGTTATTACTTTGGTAGGTCTCATTTCTATGATGAACCTTCCGATAGCTCGATATCCACAAATTTCTCCTCCTACAGTAAGTGTTAACACAGCCTATACAGGTGCAACGGCTCAAGTTGTTAATGATACGGTAGCCAGTGTTATTGAAACACAAATCGTAGGCGTACAAGATATGGACTATATGACATCTAGTAGCTCTAGTAATGGTAGCTACTCTTTGACTGTTCAGTTCAATCAAGGCACAGATGCCGATATGGATACGGTTAATACACAAAACCGTGTACAAGCAGCACTTGCTCAATTACCTGCAGAGGTACAAGCAGTTGGTGTTACAACTACTAAATCTTCTGGTGATATGGCTATGGTATTCTCCTTGAACTCACCTGATGGTACTTATGATTCTACATTCTTAAAGAACTATGCTACCAACTATATGATGGATGCTATTAAATCTATTAAGGGTGTCGGTTCTGTGCGAGAGTTCGGTTCCGACTATGCTATGCGCATTTGGTTAGATCCAGCGAAGATGCAAAATCTAGGTGTTACTATTTCTGAAGTAACCGCAGCTATTAAGGGACAAAACTTACAGGCTGCAGCAGGTACAGTTGGTCAAAATCCTACTAATGGGGAACAAGCATTTCAATATCCTATCAAAATTGAAGGTCGTCTTGTGACACCTGAACAATTTGGTAACATTGCTATTAAAAGCTCTAATGGTAAGGTATTGCATCTAAAAGATGTTGCTCGCATTCAAATTGGTGCTAAAGGATATGACCTTATTGCTAAGTCCGCGCATAAAGAGGTAGCAGGCTTCGCTATTTCCTTGCAAAATGATGCTAATGCATTAGAAACTATTGCGAATGTTAAGAAGGTACTAGATGAACAATCTAAATCCTTCCCACCAGATATGCAATATAACGTAGTTGTAGATAATACTAAATTCGTAAGTGCATCTATCAATGAGGTAAAGCATACCTTTGTAGAAGCATTACTACTCGTTCTTTTTGTAGTATATGTATTCTTACAATCCTGGAGATCTACAATTATTCCTATGATTGCTGTTCCAGTATCCTTGCTAGGTACATTTGGGGCTTTCGTATTACTTGATTTCTCTATCAATACGTTAACATTATTCGCCATGGTATTGGCTATCGGTCTCGTTGTTGACGATGCTATCGTAGTAGTAGAAGCGGTAGAGTATGAATTAAAAGATAATGGCTTACCTCCGAAAGAGGCGGCTATTAAAGCGATGGAAAATGTACAAGGCCCTGTAATTGGTATCGCCTTTGTATTGGTAGCGGTATTTGTACCAGTTGCCTTCATGGGTGGTATGACAGGTATTCTTTACAAACAGTTTGCTTTAACAATCGCTGTATCTGTTGTTATTTCTGCGATTATCGCCCTTGTATTAACACCAGCACTATGTGCTACGATGTTAAAACCTCACACACCTAAAGAGCGTGAAGATTGGGTACATCGTCAGTTAAACAAATTCAATGCAGGCCTAGAACGTTTCAGTGATTGGTATGGTATCCAATTGGCTCGTTTAAGTCATCGTTTGAGCTTAACTGTTATTGCATTGTTAATCTTTGCTGGTGGTACTGGTTTAGTATTCCACTTCTTACCAACATCCTTTGTACCTGCAGAGGATAGCGGTTATTACATGATTGCTGTTAATGAGCCGCCAGGTGCCACATTTGAGCGTACTATGGCGACCCTTGAAAAAATTGCCTCTTTCTTGAAAGGTAAAAACGATCCTGAAAAGCCAAAAGATGAGCAATTATTCCAAGGGGTATTTACTGTAGCAGGCTTTGACATCTTAGGGAACGGTCAAAAATCTAGTGCAGGTGTAATCTTTGCCACTATGTCTGACTGGAAGTATCGTACTACACAAGCTACATCTATTAATGCAATGGTTGGTCAAACATTTGGTTTTGCTGCTCAAGGCGTACCAGAAGCAACTGTAGTTGCTTTGAATCCACCATCTATTCCTGGTTTAGGTGCTACTGGTGGTTTCAGTATGTATATCATTAATAAAGCTGGTGACAGCCCTCAAGTTATGGCGGAACGTGCTAATGAATTCTTAGCAGAAGCTCGTAAGAGTCCAGCAATTCAATCTATTTACACTACATTTGATACATCTACACCATCCTTACAGTTTGATGTGAATCGTGAAAAAGCGGCACAAGATGGTGTTGCTTTAGCTGATATTTTCACTACATTACAAGGTTTCTACGGTAGTATTCAAGTCAATGATTTTACCATGTACGGTAAAAACTATAAGGTAGTAGTTCAAGCAGAAGATGCGTACCGCCAAAATGCAGATCAGCTTAATATGTTGGCTGTTAGAAATAGTAAGGGGCTTATGGTTCCTGTATCTAACTACATCACGAAGGAACAAACCGGTATGCCATCTAGTATTACACGTTTCGATAATGCTATGGCCGTACAAATCGGCGGTTCTCAAGCACGTGGTTACTCCTCTGGTGATGCTATTAATGCATTGAAAGAGGCAGCAGCTAAAACATTACCAGCCGGTTATACATATGACTGGGCAGGTCAATCTCGTGAAGAGTTGAAAGCTGGTTCTCAAACCATCATGATTCTTGGTTTAGGTCTAGTGTTTGTATTCTTAATTTTGGCTGCCTTGTATGAATCTTGGAAGGTACCATTTGCCGTATTGTTCTCCGTACCATCTGGTATGATTGGTGCTTCTTTAGTTCCATTCTTGTTGAACTTTACAGGTAGATATTCCTTAGCTAATGATATTTACATGCAGATTGGCCTCTTAACCCTTGTTGGTTTGGCCGCAAAAAATGCGATTTTGATCATTGAGTATGCTAAGATTCGTGTTGACAAACGTGGCATGAACGTTGTTGATGCTGCTATCGAAGCTGCAAAAATTCGTTTGCGTCCAATCTTGATGACATCCTTTGCGTTCATCCTTGGTGTATTGCCATTGGCAGTATCTACTGGTGCTGGTTCTGGTGCTCGTACATCCATGGGTATTACAGTAGTAGCAGGGATGACAACAGCAACATTGTTTGGTATCTTTATCATTCCAATGCTGTTCATCATCATTGAAACACTTGGACCTGGTTTGTTTACAAACCGCAAAAAAAATCACGACTAATCATTTACATTAGATAATTTTGTAGAATGACAAAAACACGTCACTACTTAGTAGTGGCGTGTTTTTTTATATAATTTATGATATAATAATATAGTTAAAAATCAGATTGACGTAAGTCGATATTAAGTGTGAAATTTATATAAAAGAGGTATATTATGAGTGATGTAAAAACATATGTAGCAGGTCATAAAAGCCCTGATACTGATTCTATTTGTTCTGCTATTTCCTTTGCTAATTTCTTAACACAAATGGGCACACCAGCTACTCCAGTATGTGCAGGTGAAGCAAATAAAGAAACAACATACGTATTGAATCATTTTGGTTTTGAACACCCTCAAATCGTTAAGAATTGGGAAGAATTTGCTCCAGAAGGTGGTAACTTATATTTAACAGACCACAATGAATCTAAACAAATTATTGACGGTTACAAGTCTATGAATATGTGTGGCGTTGTGGATCATCACCGCATTGGTGATTTCGAAACTGATGGTCCTGTATTCATGCGCTTAGAACCAGTAGGTTGCTCCAATACAATCATCACTAAATTGTACATGGAAAACAATCAAGAAATTCCTAAAGCTATTGCAGGCTTGATGTTGTCCGCTATCATTTCTGATACTGTTTTATTCCGTTCTCCAACATGTACAGAAACAGATAAAGAAATGGCACATAAATTGGCTGAAATCGCTGGCGTTGACATCGAATCTTATGGCCTTGATATGTTAAAAGCTGGTGCTGATATTTCTGATTTGACTAATGATGATATCGTTCGTACAGATATGAAAGAATTCTCCGAAGCTGGTAAAACGATTTCTATCGGTCAAATTTCCGTTATGGATACAACAGACGTATTGGCTAAACAAGGTGAATTAGTACAAGCGTTAGAAGCTCTTCGCAGTGCTAATAACTATGATGCATCTTACATCATGATTACAAATATTCTTGATGAAAGCACTACATTGTTATTCAGTGGTGATGTGGAAGCAGTAGTAACAAAAGCATTTGAAAAAGAAGTTAAAGACAATGGCGTATTCTTGCCAAATACTATGTCTCGTAAAAAACAAATCGTACCACCAATTCTTGGTGCTATGAAATAGTATAGTAGTATACAAAGGGAAAAGAACGTTGCTTGCAACGTTCTTCTTCTCTATTTATATGATTATCAAATTATAGTATATGTAAGGGCGATAGGGGTGTTCCGATGAATTCATTACTAACAGGTTTAAATAAAGAGCAACAACAAGCCGTTCAACATACGGAAGGCCCTTTATTGATTTTAGCTGGTGCTGGATCTGGTAAAACAAAGGTGTTAACCGTTCGCATTGCACATTTATTGGCTCAAGGTGTTAATCCTTATGAAATCTTGGCGATTACATTTACCAACAAAGCGGCTAAAGAGATGAAAAGCCGTGTAGAAGGTCTTGTTGGGGATGTAGCCAATCGCATTTGGCTTAGCACATTTCATAGCTTCTGTGCGAAATTCTTGCGTTTTGAATTAGATAACTTCTTAGGTTATAACAGTAACTTTACAATCTACGATACATCTGACTCTCAAGCTGTTATTAAGGCTGCTTTAAAAGCATTAAACCTCGACGATAAATACTATCCTGTAGGTGCTATGATTGGTGCCATATCTGATGCAAAAAATAAATTGTTATTTGCCTCAGATTTTAGAAAGCAAGCAAGAGACTTTTACCAACAAAAGGTTGCTGATGTATATGAGTATTATGAACGGGAATTGCGTAAGAATAATGCTCTAGATTTTGATGATCTATTATTAGTGGCCGTAAAATTATTACAGTCTAATGAGGCTGTGTTAGATAAATATAGCAAGCGTTTTCGTTATGTTATGATCGACGAGTATCAAGATACGAACCATGCTCAATATTTATTGGCTAAATTATTGGCTTCACATTGGAAAAACATCGCCGTAGTAGGTGATGCTGACCAAAGTATTTACGCTTGGCGTGGTGCAGACATTCAAAATATCTTGGACTTTGAAAAGGATTATCCAAACTGCACATCCATCAAGTTGGAACAAAACTATCGTTCTACAAAGATTATTCTTGATGCAGCCAATGCAGTAATTGAAAATAATGAAGGTCGTCCTAAGAAAAACTTATGGACAGATAAGACAGAAGGGGCTAAAATTCAGCATTTTACGGCTCAGTCTGAACATGAAGAAGCTGCTTTTATCGGCGATACTATCGCTAAAAAGCACGATATTCATGGTGTACCTTATGGTGATATAGCTATTTTGTACCGTACTAATGCTCAATCTCGTGTACTTGAAGAAGCACTGATTAAACGGGCTCTGCCATATACGATGGTAGGGGGCACGAAGTTCTACGATCGTAAAGAAATTAAGGACGTTTTAGCTTACTTACGTGTGTTATATAATCCATTCGATGATTTGAGTTTATTGCGCATCATCAATGTACCTAAGCGTAGTATTGGTGCTACTACAGTGGCAAAACTACAAGATTATGCTCGCGCAAATGGTACGTCCTTGTTTATGACATTAACACAGTTGCATCTAGTAGATACGATTAAAGGTAAGACAAAGGAAAAGTTAGAGGAATTTGGTATCCTTATCTTTACTCTCGTAGCTGAAATGGAAGATAAAACTGTGCTTGATATCTTAGAATCTATTCTCGATAGAACCGGTTACTTGGCACAATTAGAAGAGAGTACAGATCCACAAGATCAGGCTCGCGCTGAGAATATCGGTGAACTTTTATCTGTAGCTAAAGACTTCCAAGATACAAATCCAACTGGTACAGTGGAAGACTTCTTGGAACAAGTAGCACTCGTAAATGATGTTGATTCTTTCGAGCAAGAAGAGTCTAAAGTGACATTAATGACATTACATGCTGCGAAAGGTTTGGAATTCCCTATTGTATTCTTAGGTGGCTTGGAGGAAGGTTTATTCCCTCATAGTCGCACTTTGATGAACCCTGAGGAAATTGAAGAGGAACGCCGCCTTGCTTATGTAGGTATTACTCGTGCTGAAAAGGAATTATATATTTCTAATGCCACTACGCGTACCGTATTTGGACGCACTAGTAGCTATTTGCCATCTCGTTTTATCGATGAAATTCCAGAAGAGTTAGTAGATGGTTTGCGTGCTAAGCGTAAAGTACCTGATGATATTAAGCGTCATGTGCCGCAACATATGAGTGTCACAAGCCGACCAGTTACAAAGCCAATCGTTCGCAATGAAGTAATTGCCGATTGGAAGGTTGGTGATACGGCTATTCATAGCAAGTGGGGCAATGGTAAGGTTATCAATGTTGCCGGCGAAGGGGCTGGTATGAAGCTAACTATTGAATTCCCCACACAAGGTGTACGTGTGGTCATGGCTAAATTTGCACCGGTTAAAAAGGGATAAAACTTATGTATAGCAGTTAACCTCTTTACCTTGCTTGTATGGAATAGTATAGAGTGTCACTGCACAGTAAAAGGGATGTAATATGAATCCGAAAGATAGAATTAAAGAGTTACAACAAGAGCTGACTTATGCACAGTATTTATACTATGTAAAAGATGCTCCTACGATGAGTGACTTTGAATATGATAAAAAATATCGAGAGCTCGTTGATTTAGAAACAGCTCATCCTGAATATATTGTGCCATCTTCTCCAACACAACGGGTAGGCATGAAGGTGGAAGGCTCCTTTGAAAAGGTCGTTCATGGTCGCCCTATGTTGAGCTTATCTAATGTATTCAGTGCTGATGAAGTACGTGCATTTGCTAGTCGCGTAGAAAAGGAATTAGGTCATAAGCCTTCTGCTTATGTAGTAGAACTTAAAATAGATGGCTTAGCTGTTAATTTGCACTATGAAAATGGCATGTTTGTACGTGCTGTGACACGTGGTGATGGCCGTGTTGGTGAAGATGTTACAGCCAATGTACGAACAATTAAATCCATTCCTTTATACCTTGAAAATGCACCTGAATTTATTGAGGTTCGCGGTGAAGCCTATATGCCTCATAGCGAATTTAAACGCATTAATGAAGAACGCGATGAAGAGGGTTTACCAACCTTTGTAAATCCTCGTAATGCAGCAGCTGGTTCTTTGCGTCAACAAGATCCTGCCATTACGGCTAGTCGTAATTTAGCATTCTTTGCCTATGCAATCGGCTCTGAAGTGGGAGCTAATATTCATAGCCAAGAGGAATTGCTACAAAGTCTAGAAACTTTCAAGTTTTCTGTAAATCCTCATTACCGCGTATGCAAAACAATTGACGAGGTCATAGAGGCTATTAATTATTGGGGTGAAAAACGCCATGAGTTGCCATACGATACAGACGGTATGGTAATTAAGGTTAATAGTTTCGATGACCAAGAGATACTTGGTAGTACTGCGAAGGATCCTAAGTGGGCTACAGCTTACAAATATCCGCCAGAAGAGGTAGAGACCATTCTTAAGGATATTACTATCAATGTGGGGCGTACGGGGGTTCTTACTCCAACTGGTGAATTGGAATCTGTATTCGTATCCGGTACAAATGTAAGTCGTGTTACATTACATAACCAAGACTTCATCAATGAAAAAGATATTCGCATTGGTGACCATGTCATCATTCACAAGGCGGCTGAAATTATTCCAGAAGTTATCCGCGTAGTTCCAGAAAAACGTAATGGTTCTGAGGTGCCTTTCACCATTCCAAATCGCTGTCCAGTATGTGACTCTCCAGCAGTTCGTCGTGAAGGTGAAGCCGCTGTTCGTTGTACCAATAAACATTGTCCTGCTATTGAAAAGGAACAAATTATCCATTTTGCATCTCGCGATGCTATGAATATTGATGGTTTAGGTCCTAGCATTGTAGAAAACCTAATCAATAACAAATTAATCACTAATGTTGTTGATTTATATCATTTAACGGTCGAACAACTAGTTACAATGGACCGAATGGGTAAGAAATCTGCAGAGAATTTGGTGAAAGCCATCGCAGACTCTAAAACTCGCGGATTAGATCGTGTACTATATGGTCTTGGTATTCGACTAATTGGATCTAAGGCAGCCGGAACAATTGCAAGTGTTGTAAAATCTATGGAACGATTCATGACTATTACTAAGGAAGAACTCGTTGCAGTAGAAGAGATTGGTCCTACAATGGCAGATAGTATTGTTGAATACCGTCAAGATCCTGCTCATGTAGAGCTCATTGAAGGTTTAACAGCGGCAGGACTTAAGATGACTGTAGATGTTGTTGAAGCAGCAGGTAACCAAATGGAAGGCGAAATCGTCGTTCTCACAGGTAAACTTGAGGTTATGGGCCGCAGTGAAGCTGGTAAGATTCTAGAAACTCATGGAGCTAAGGTGACAGGTTCCGTTTCTAAGAAAACAACCCTTGTTATTGCTGGCGAAGACAGTGGTAGTAAGCTTACTAAAGCAAATGAATTGGGTATTCGTGTTATGAATGAAGAAGAGTTTGTAGAACTATTAAAAGAATTAGGAGAACTTAATTAATTTTTTGATGGGGCCCGTTAGCTTTTCTATAAACTAGTTAAAAAGAACTTGCTACACCTGTTTGCTCCGTCCTGCGTAATGTCGCTGCACAGGTATAGCAAGTTTTTTTATAACTGTTGAGATAAACTAGTCCCATCAAAAAATTGTATCCTTTATAAAATGAAGCCCAAAATAATCATAATATATAAATTATAGCTATTTCGGGCTTTAAATAGTTAGAACTTCTGATTTAGGGCAGGTGGATTAAAATACTTATTATATGATTTATAAAATGTAAACATAGCTGCTGTATATGCTGGAGAGAGAAGTGTAGGAGTAGTTATACTTTCAGAATAAGGTGTAATAGATATTGCTGTACCATCAAAATTATATGTTTGCATAGAATTTATTCGATATTTTACACCTGCATATTTTAAGATTTTATTTGTAAAGTCAGTTTTATTTTCACTTTTTTCTAAAGTAGAACTTACATTATTATTGTAGTCATAGAAATATGTACTATTTAATTGAGCTATTGCATTATTGCTATAGTCAACTAAATATAGTGAGGAATTTATAACGTAATATGGAGGCGCATATCTTATAACATTTATACTGTTTATATCAATATAGCCATCTCCCTTATTATCAGCATATATGTATTTAAATTTTGATGGATTATCTTTTATTTCTTGGAGAGAAATAGCGTTAGTTGTTAGTGGAAGTAAAATTAAAAATATAGCAAATAAAAATTTAATCATAATATTACCGTACTCCTTAATGAAACTTAGAATTTTTGCATCTTTGAAGGTAAGTTAAAATACATATTATAAGATTTATAAAAAGAATACATCGCTGATTCATATGCTGGTGACAATATTTTAGGAATTTTCGGCCCTTTGTTAGTTGTAACTGGTCCTTCATATAATTCACCATTGTAATTATAAATAGTTAGAATATTTGTCTGATATTTAACACCAGCATATTTTTTGACTTGATTACCAAATTCTGCTTCTGAATGAGTTTTATTTAATAAGACTGAAACATTATTACTATAGTCATAAAAGTATGTATTATCTAGTTCTGAAATTACATTATATTGATAAGAAACCAAATAAGCTGTAGATTTTATAATATAATAAGGTGGAGCATATCTAATAACATTAATAGAGTCATTATTAACATATTGATCACCTAAACTATCAGAGTATACTAGTTTATACTTAATAGGATTATTTCTTAATTCATTTAATGATATAGCATTTGATGAAAACGGAATTAAAATGAATACGAATAAGAATAAAAATCTAATCAATTAAATCACTTCCTAAAAAACTTAATGTTATATATATTATTTACTTTAATAATATATATAATATTATTAAAAGACAAGAATAATTAAAGTAGCTTTTAAATCTTAATTTTTATATTCATATATTTAGCATAGATGTGTTATTTCCTTTGAAAATAACGTATCTATGCTATATAATAATAAGATATGAAAGGATGTGTCTCGATGAAAATCAGCCAAGAGGAAATAAAAAAAATCGCCTTACTTTCACGCTTGGAAGTTAAGGAAGAACATATGGCACATGTAGAAAAAGAGTTGTCCGACATCTTGACTTATGTTGCTGAACTAGATGCATTAGAACTTGATGGTGTGGAGCCTATGGCTCATGCAGTACCATTGCACAATGTATTTAGAGAGGATGAAACAAAACCATCCCTCGATCATGATTTAGCTTTATCCAATGCTCCAGAAGCAGAGGATGGGTACTTTAAAGTACCTCGCGTTGTACAAGAATAGGAGGTTTCGCTGTGGCAACAATTCATGAATTACACAAGAAACTAGTGAATAAAGAAATCAGCGCTGTTGAACTGACGAATGCTGTTATTGCACATAAAGCGAAAGTGGAACCGACTGTACATGCGTACTTATCCGATTCTCATGATCGTGCTTTGGCTACAGCTAAGCTTGTAGATGAAGCAATTGCTAAAGGTGATGCTATTTCCCCATTGACAGGTATTCCTGGTGCAATTAAAGATAATATTTGTATTAAAGATGAACCTGCAACATGTGCATCTAAAATGTTGGAAAACTTTGTGCCTCCATACAATGCATCAGTTATTGAACGTTTACAAGACAATCATTATATTAGCCTTGGTAAACTTAATATGGATGAATTTGCTATGGGTGGCTCTACAGAGAACTCTGCATTAGCTAAAACATCTAATCCTTGGAATGCTGATTGCGTACCAGGCGGTTCTTCTGGCGGTAGTGCAGCAGCTGTATCCAGCGGGTCTGCTATTTGGGCTCTTGGCTCTGATACAGGTGGGTCTATTCGCCAACCAGCATCCTTCTGTGGCGTTGTAGGATTAAAACCAACATACGGTAATGTATCTCGTTATGGCTTAATTGCCTTCGCATCCTCTTTGGATCAAATTGGTCCTGTTACACGTGATGTAACTGATGCCGCTTTAGTATTAAATGCAATCTCTGGTCACGATGCTAAAGATTCAACGTCCATTCCAGGCACTCGTGTAGACTACACTACAGCACTTGTAAATGATGTAAAAAATCTAAAAATTGGTGTACCAAAAGAATTCTTTGGTGAAGGTCTCAATAGCGAAGTTCGTAAAGCTATTGATGAAGCTATCGAAACATACAAAAAATTAGGTGCTGAAATCGTTGAGGTTTCCTTGCCTAATTCTAAATATGCATTGTCTGCATACTATATCATCGCATTGGCAGAAGCTAGCTCCAATTTGGCTCGTTATGACGGTGTAAGCTATGGTATGCGGGTACCTGCAGATAATTTAGTAGATATGTCTACTAAAACTCGTACAGAAGGTTTTGGTCCTGAAGTACAACGCCGCATCTTGTTAGGTACCTATGTATTGAGCGCTGGTTACTATGATGCTTATTATTTGAAAGCCTTGAAAGTTCGTCGCCTTATTAAAAACGAATTTGACGAAGCATTCTCCAAGGTGGATTTGATTTTGACACCAACTGCACCTAATACATCCTACAAATTTGGTGAAAAAGCTAATGATCCATTAGCAATGTACTTAGAAGATATCTGTACAGTACCAGCAAATCTTGCAGGGATTCCAGGTATTAGCATCCCAGCAGGTATGAGTAGCAATAATTTGCCAATTGGCTTACAATTACTTGGCCCTGCTATGGGTGAAGAAACATTATTACGTGCTGCTTTCACATTTGAACAAGCACGTCCAGACTGTCAATTAGTAGCACCAACTGGGGAGGTTTCTCTATGAGTAGTAAATACGAAACAGTCGTTGGTTTAGAGGTTCAT
>OIFN01000132.1_pt1 | contig 49083 bp, 47 predicted proteins | sample 1582091 | NCBI WGS metagenome assembly OIFN01 (sample SAMN07501064, study PRJEB24779) | human gut metagenome
TTATTTTTTTCTACTCATAGCTATAAGCTTTTTAGAACCACAGGTAAAACCTGTGGTATTCATTAATATAATAAAAAGCATCTGTGCTACAAAGAACAGATGCTTACAAATCAAAGTAATTATTCCTCAAAATTATGAACAAATAAGTACTAATCTCTTCCCTCCGAAGCTTAGTTCATGATCTTTAGGCAGGTATCCTGACTTAAGGCTTATCCTCATTTCTCCCTTCCCAATTTATATAATCAGTGGTCAAATAGAAACTTGTATCCTATCACAGTAGCGGGGGCTGTAGTGGACTTTAACCACTTTCCCTTTTAATTAAAATTAAACCTAAAAATATAAAATATTATTTTTTTTAATTATAATATATAATCTTAATTATTTCAATATAGGGTAAATTTCTTATTTTTTATATTTGTAGTATAATTAAGTTGTTAATTTTTTCTTACCATATTTTAAATCTTTAAAGGTTAAATTTGTGTTACATTTGACTTTTATGTTATAATTCAGTAATATATGATGAAATACACTTAAGTTGTGGACAGTTTAACTAAAGGAGTGTAGTTTATGCAAAAAAGAATTTTGTCAGCATTAATTGCTATGGCAATTAGTATTTCAGCTACTCATGTAGTTTTTGCTGATACAGTAAATGATAAGAAATCTACTATACAGGAGAATAAAGTAAAATATTCACAATTAGATAATGAAGTTATTTCACTTAACTCTCAAGTGTCAAAACTTAATAATGAAATTGAAGATTTAAATGCTAAGTTAGAAGATAATAAGGCTAAAATGAAAGATACAGAAGAGAATTTAAAAGAGACAGAAAGCAAAGTAAGCACTTTAAAAACTGAAATAGATGAAAAACAATCTGTTTTAGGAAAAAGAATGCGTGCTATGTATAAAAGTAAGGATTCTATGAATCCCGTAGTTTTCTTGCTTAAGTCTGAAGACTTATCAGATTTAATAACAAGAATAGACGCTTTAGCAAGGGTTACAGCTTTAGATAAAAATCTTATACAAAGTTTAGATGAGCAAAAAGATTCTCTTAATAGTGATATTAAAAAGTTAGAGAGAGATAAAGCTGAACTTAAAGAATTGAAAGCTTCAACTGAGGAATCTCTTAAAACCTTAGATAGTAAAAAAATTGAAGAACAAAAGAAAATTGATGAATTAAATAAACAAAAAGAGGCTGTTTTAGAAGTAATTAAAGAAAATGAAATGTCTTTAATATCTCATTCAGTTTCAGTTATAAATTCATCTTCATCAATTAATGAACTTGAAAGTGCAGTAAGCACATTGAATCAATTAATACCACAACTTAACATTGATTCTGTAAAAGAGGCAGCTAATAATTCTGTACAAGCTGCTAAAAATAAAATTGAATCATTAAAAGCTGAAGAAGCTAAAAAAGCAGAGGAAGCTGCTAAAAATAATGCTGCAAACTCTTCAAATACTACTAGCAGTAATAATAGTTCTAGCCAACCTAGTAGCGATGGCAAGTATAAGAAAACACTTTCTATGGAAGCCACTGCATATAGTGGTGGAACCTTAACAGCTATGGGACTTAAACCTGTAAGAGACCCAGGTGGAATAAGTACAATAGCAGTTGACCCTAGTGTAATTCCTTTAGGATCAAAAGTGTACATCCCTGGTTATGGTTATGCTATAGCATCAGATACAGGTGGAGTTATAAAGGGAAATATTATTGACCTTTATATGAACTCTCATGATGAATGTATATCTTGGGGAAGACGTCAAGTTACATTACACATAGTTGCTTATCCTGGTGAATGGTAAAAAGATAAGACTTTTCGTCTTATCTTTTTCTTATTTTACTTCCAAAATTATTAAATGCCTTTAAAAAAAGAAAAATTACTAAAAATGCTATTATTGCAGTAATAACTACAAATAAAAAGTTTAATAGATCTTTAAAACTTAAACCCACTCCATCTAAGAAATTTCTAAACTTAATACTAACTTTAAAAAACCCCCATAAAATTAAACTTCCAATAATACCTACTGAGGCTGCTGTTAGTCCAATCTTTGATCTTTTAAATATACATATTAAGCCTATAAAAGCAAAAGTTATTATTATAAAAATAAATTTCCAATCTAAAAATTCCAAAATCTATTCTCCTAAAAATACTTCTCTACTATTTTACTTAACAAAAGTTTTAATTATTCATTTACTTATTTAAGATTTTAATTATTTTATTAAATAGCTAAACCTTATACTTCATAAGGAAATTCTACAATAATATTCCTATTGTGAATTTCTTATTTTTTATAAAGATATCATTTTAATCATAATGATAAAGCACAGAATAATTAATAGCATAAAAAAACAGGAGTCAGTTGACTCCTATTTTAATTGTACTATAATTATTATCCTGCAAATACAGGTACATCAAATGTGAAATTATTTTCTAAATATAAATCTTGATAACTCCTCATAATATCAGCAATACTTGATGCATACCATGGTGTTGTAGCATATTGATGCCATATATTTGATACATTTTGATTATATCTCATCTTATAAAGAGTATTTTGACTATATCTTGAACTATGAACATAATTTAATGAAACAAATTCTGCAGCACCCTTTATAGCATTTTCAATACTTGTCCAACCTCTATTATAAGCATATGTTGTTCCTAATATTAAAGCTCTATTTGGAAAAACTGATGAATTATCCTTAGCCCCTATTCCAAATAAATTATAAACTGTTACTGGCTTAGATAATTTAATCATATGATATCCTACTAATTGACCATTACCATTATATATAGGTTTACTTTCATCTGCAATTTCAGTAATTGTTACACCCTTTGCAAGTTTACTTGTTCCATTACCTGTTTCGTGTAAACATTGAGCAACTAAGTATATAGGATCTATGTTAAAGGCTTTAGCAGCATTTACAAAAGCTTGTCCTTGTCCTGTTAAAACTCCTTTGTTACTTAATCTACTACTTAATCCACTTACATTAACTGATCTAAATTTATCTATTCTTAAGAACTGTAGCTTATTAGTAGCTTTAGCTGGATTTATATATTTTTCAAATTCTGAGTATGAATAATTTGAAGGATTATTTCTTTGTTGTAATTTTATATATTCGTTAAGTGATACTCCATAATTTGTTTTTGAAGCATTTCCTATATCTAATCCAGGATTAACATTTGAGTTACCATCAAAAATATTTATATAATTTTTAGATGCATAAGCTTCTTGTCCTTTATAAGTTATCTTATAGAAACCATTTTCTTCTCCTATTATTTCAACACTTTCTCCACTATTTAAAATTCCAATAATTTGAGATGAAGTATTAGCTTCTTTCCTTACATTTAATCCTTTAGATGCAGTTACAACACCAGTTTTCTTACTATTTTCAGGGTTACTTGGTTTTTCTGGTTCTGTTACTACCTCGTCTTTAATATCCTTGATATATTCCTTAGCTACATATCCATGAGAACCTTTATATTCTATTTTATAGAATGCTCCTTCTTCTCCTACTATTGTTACCTTTGTGTTTCCGCTTAAGCTTCCTATAACTTTACTACTTGTACCTGCTCCTTCTCTTACGTTTAGAGAACTACTTACATTTACTATTCCTGTCTTTTTAGTAGTTTCAGGAGTACTTGGTTTTTCTGGAGTCTGTGTACCTTGGTTACTATTATTACTTTCTGTAACATCTTTAACGTATTCCTTAGCTACATACCCATGTGAACCTTTATATTCTATTTTATAGAATGCTCCGTCTTCTCCTACTATTGTTACTTTTGTATTTCCGCTTAAGCTTCCTATAACTTTACTACTTGTACCTGCTCCTTCTCTTACGTTTAGAGAACTGCTTACATTTACTACTCCTGTTTTTTCAGTATTTTCAGGAGTACTTGGTTTTTCTGGCGTTTGTGTACCTTGGTTACTATTATTACTTTCTGTAACATCTTTAATGTATTCCTTAGCCACATACCCCTGGGAACCTTTATATTCTATTTTATAGAATGCTCCTTCTTCTCCTACTATTGTTACTTTTGAATTTCCACTTAAGCTTCCTATGACTTTACTGCTTGTACTTGCTTCATTTCTTACATTTAGAGAGCTACTTACATTTACTATTCCTGTCTTATTAAGAGCTCTAACGGCTAAAACCACAGGTTCTGCTTTAGGAGTAGCTTTAGCTTCTTTTTTAGATTCATCAACTTTTTCTTTTTTAACTTCTTCTTGTTTTACAACTTGAACCTTTTCACTGTCTCCATCTTTTGATATGTATTTAGAATAAACATAGCCATATGAATTATTAAACTCTATTTTATAAAATCCATTACTTTCACTTATTATGTTAACTTTTTCTCCACCTTTTAAGCTACCAATAATCCTACTATTTGTAGTAGACGCTTGTCTAACATTTAAAGCTGTATTTATATTAACCTTACCTGTTCCTTCAATTGGTTCTTTTTTTACTTCTGTCTTAACTTCATTATTTTTATATGAAATTAAATTAACATATTTACTAGATACATATGCTCTTCTGCCATTAAAATCAATTTTATACCAACCATCAATTGATTTATCTAATACATTTACCTTATCATTTTTATGTAAAGTTCCAATCACTTGACCATTTTCATTTGGGCTAGTTCTAACATTTAATTGATTAGCAGAAATTAAACCAACATTATCTTGATTTAAATTATCTCCTAGTACTCTTATGTCCTTAGCTTCTACATACCCTACAAAATCTTTATAACCAACTTTATACCAGTTATCAGATACCTTGTCTATTATGTTAACTCTAGCGCCCCTAGGTATTGAAGTTATTATTTCATGAGAAGAATCTGCACCTTTTCTTAATCCTAGGTCTTCTGATGAAATAATTTCTCCAAATGAATTTCCTTTAGAAGTATTAATGTTTTTAACCTCATTCACTGGTTTCGCATGTACTTTAGTATTAGTTGTACAAACTATTGCTCCAGCTCCAATTACAGCACCTACTATAAGACAGCTTAATCTATTTCTATTCATGTTACCCTCCTTTTATAAAAAATTAATATTTTATATAAAATCATAAAAAATTCATTGTAAATCAATTTTAATTCTAAGGAAAATAATGAATTTCTTATAATTATTACTTATTGATCATAATCTTTCCAATAATATTATACTTCCTAAATCAAAATTAGCCAATAATTATAAAACAAATCTTTTTAAAATTCCACCTTTTTTGTTTACTAAATTATAATTTTTCTATATTTTATTATACTAAAACATTTTCAACAAAAGTAATATTTGTAATAAAAAAATACACGTCATGCAAATTTAAAATTTACATAACGTGTACTCATTTATTAAAACTTTATAATAGACTTAAATCTTTCCTAAGCGTTGATATATCTATTATTTGTTCATTCCTTCTTCTACAGCAACAGCAACTGCAACAGTAGCTCCTACCATTGGGTTGTTACCCATACCGATAAGACCCATCATTTCAACGCTTTATTAAGGCAAAATCCTTATAAATACTGATATTACTGACTTTTTAAATATATACTAAAATTATTTATACCCGTTATATTGGATATATTTTCAATAATAGTATAACACTTATTTACCAATAGTATCAACTACTTTATCAACTTTTTCTTCTAATTTATCTATTTTATTATCCATATTTTTAATTAATGAACTATTAGTCAAAACTAACTCTGAATTTGTTTTAGTAACCTCATCTAAAGTTGAACTCATTTTATTATACATATTCCAAATAAAAATTCCCATAACTATACAACAAGCTATAGGAAATCCAAAATTATCTATTAATACTTTTATTTCTTGCATTTTAACACCTCCTTAATAAAGAAATAATCCCTTGTTACATAATTCTCTATCATCTGGAGATTTTGCAACTAATTTAATTACATTCATTTTTACCCCTATATTTTTAAGAGTTATACTTCCATTATCTTGACTTATTATTTCAACACTAGCTTTAGATTTATCATCTATAAACCATTTAACAGTTTTTCTAGCTGGAGATAATGTATATGTACTTATTTTTCCTCTTTGAATTTTTTGTTCTCCATCAATTTTAAATGTTCCACTAAAATCCTCTTTCTCTTCTTTAGGTTTTTCATGTTCAGTTGGTTTTAGCTGAGTTTCTTCCACTTTCTCATGTTCTTTAGGTACTTCTTTTGGTTTCTCTTCTTCTTTATGTTCTTCAGTAGTAGTTGAACTTGGTTTCTCTTCCTTATGTGTATTAGGTTCTATTGGTTTTTCCTCAACTGGTACTACTATAGGCTTTTGTTGATTATTATAACCTTCACTACCAACGGTTGTACTATATTTTAGAATTAGAACTAATAATCCTTCCTTAGTATCATCTATTGATTGAACGTTGAAATTCTTTTTATTATAGGAAACGGTATCTCCTATTGAAATAAGTTCCATATAAGGTATAGTTAATTCAAGTTCATCAGCTAATACATTGAAATATCTATTATTATCAACCACATCTTTTAAAGCTCTAATATATCCAAATATTTTTTGTTCTTTATATATAACTATTTGAACCTTTGTAATTGTAGCCTTATTATAAGTATTTACTAAGTTTTCCTCTTTCTCTAATACAATATAATTAACATTATCTATATTAACTATATTTCCATTTTGGATAGGGGAATAGGTAAATAAATAATTGAAGTTTACTCCATCTTTATAACTATCTTTAGTTGGCTTAATAACTACATCTGCATTAGTATTTGTAATTATAGCCTTTGTGCCATTTATCTCTATAGCTTTACTTAACATATCCATAATTTCACTTCCTAACTAAAAAATATAGGTCTAATATTTAAATTAGTACCATCTTTTATTTCTTGTAATTCAATTATCTTTGTATTTACCCTGTAAATTCTCTTTTCTAAGAACTTATAAGCTTGATCTGTACTCATAATATCTTTACTATCTATCTTTCTCATAATGTCAGTATCATTAGCTAAAGTTTCTAATACTGATACTACTGTTTTTAATAAGTTAATCTCATTGTCAGCTTTAATATAATTATCAGTAGCCTTTAAGTTGTTTTCCTCAAGAAATACTGAGTATTCACTATCTTTGTAATATTTTTTATTGTTAAGCTCTAGTTTTAATCTTTCTAAATTTGTCATACATATATCTCCCTTCTAATTTTAAACATAAAAAAGGATGTCCCATTTGGGACACCCCTTAAAATTATCTATCTACTAAATTTTTGTGGTTTTATAAAGAATATATCTTCTGCCGTAATTACTTCTTCTCCATTCAATTTAGCTAGTTCATTTTTTAATTCAGCTCTTCTTTCTTGTAGTTCATCAATTTTATTATTAATTAAATCTATCTCTTCTTCTAATTCTTGTTTTCTTTTTTCATCATTCATTGTTTACACTCTCCTTTATAATAAAAAGGTATTGTATTTAACAACACCTTTATGTTTTAATTATTTAACCTTTAATTCGTAATTTAATTTTATATTATTACACAATTTTTTATATTCATTTTTAAGTGTATATATTTGATTTTCTTTATTCTTTAAGCCCAATACATATTCATCTTGATTAAAATCTTTTTTATTTGTTTCATCACTTTCAAAAGTATATTTAAGTAATAATTTCTTTTGATATTCAACAACCATATTATTATATTCTTCTATAAGATTATTAATTTTAGACTCATAATCCTTCTTTAATTGTTCTATTGACCTTTTTAAAGTTTCACCACTCTCTATCTTTAACATATCATAAAATTTTATTTCTAAATCCATATATTCTACCTCCCATAATTTACTATAATTCTATATTAACAAATTATGTATAATATGTAAAGTTTGTAATAATTATAGGGGTAAGTATCTAGTAAATAAGAACATAGTAAAAGGATGTCGTGTTTCACGACTCCCTTAATAACTAAAGTTGTTGTAATTTTTCTTTTATAAAATCTACTAAAGATTTAACTTGTTTATTTTCTACTTCAATAGTAAAAATATCATCTTTCCAAATCATTAATTGTCCCATAGTATCTTCATAAGCTCTTTGTGTTTTTCTTAATTCTATTAATTCCTTATTCCATTGTTCTTTACTTTTTATTGATTTATTTTTATGTTTTATATGTCCTTCTCCAAAGTCATCTTCAATTTTCCAATCTAAGCTGCATAAATCATATTCTGTATCTAAACAGTAATTAAATTCTTTTCCTTGTATAATAATCCAATTATCTGATATTACTATTTTAACTTTTCCAACTTCATCATTCTCTAATCTATAATCAGTAAAATTAGCCTTATTATCCTTTACAAAACTTAATTCCTTAGTTAAAAACTCTTCAATCTTTTTATGTTCTCTTTCAATAGCCTTATCTTTTGCATTTTCAAATCTATTTTCAATTTCTAGTAATTCTCTTACTATTTTATCTATTTCAACTTCACACTCTTTAATTTCTAATTCTTTTATATTATTTATTTTTAATTTATTTAAATCCATTTATAACACTCTCCTTTTATTTTTCATATAATTCCATTAAATCAAATGGACAAACGTCCAAAACATCTCCTATTTGTTCTATCACATCAAGTCTTGGAGCTTTCTCTCTATCATTTTCTAATCTTGATATTGTAGCTGCACTTGTTCCTATTTCCTCAGCTAATCTTAATTGACTATATCCTTTTAGTTTTCTGTAAGATCTTATATTCTTTAAACTTATTTTGTAACACATAACTTTTCTCTCCTCTTTATCAATAAAATATTAACAAATCATGGCTAATATGTAAAGTTTATGTTATTCGCAAACTTGAGAAAAACCAAAGCCGAATTAAAAAACGGACATAATATCCACTTGAAAATCAGATAAAGATAATCTTAATGTGGTAAAATCCCATTTTAGGACTTCATATCAGTTAGTACAATTAGTACCTTCCCAAAATAGGACATAGGGGTACCTTCTAACTCATGGATTAATTGTCCAAAAGTCACTTTTATCTGTGGGTGGTTGAATGATTAGTTTGTTTCCACATTATTCCAAAGGGGTAACACGAATATTTCAAGGTATTTTATAAAAATAATACATAAAAAATAAAGTATATAATATATAATTACTCAACAACTTCGCGAAATCCACGTTTCGCGAAATCATAAAAGTAAAAGTAAAACTACTTTTAAAACCTTGTAACCATTGATATAACTGGATTTATATTACTTTTTTCACTTTTAAAAACCAATATAAAACTAAAAACGGTATATATTCATCAAAAATGATACTCTATTCTCAATTACAAAACCATATTATAAATACCTAATACGAATTATAGCTTTACGATAGGATATTATATCCACACCCTTTTTCAGCTTATTTTCACTTTATTTTTTAATACATAATTAATATATTTATAGTATTTTTACCCTATAAGGCTTTTTTGCCCTAAAATGAAAATCCGTGCATAAGTTAATGCGTGTTTTTTTAGCTAATTAATACCGACAATAAGTCTACATTATTACACCCATAACTTACACACTATATATAGTATAGCTACACCCACATAACCCCTATATATTCCACTATTTATAAGTAGTACCTAATACCATTTACCACCCACTAAGTTTCTTTAACAAACCCAGTTACTCTACCTTATCTTCAATTTTAGTCCCTTCTTTTTTTATCCTATCTAGCTCCATGTCAACATCAACTGTAATCGGAGATTTTTCTATTATACTTCTCTTAGATATAGCTCCCATATCGAATTGTTTCTTGATGTTCTCCAATAACTCACTAGCGTTTTGAGGTCTTGCATAGTTGAATGTAACACCAATAAACTCACTAGGCTCTATGTCTAACATCTTCTTAATTATTCTAAATCTATCTCTATAACCTTTCATCATAGCTTTCTCTGTTATCATGGCATATACATCAGCTAATTGATATAAAAGCTTTAGTGATACTTCTGATACATTAGCTATATTCCCATTACCACCTAATATACTAGGCATATATGCACACATATTTAAGTTATTTTGTAATGTATCTAAATATAGTTTAATTGTACTGTAGTCCATATTAGCTGATACGTATTGCATATTAGAACCTACTTCTAAGGCTACATTATAACCTACACCATCTTTATTTACAGTACCTTCTATAGCTTGTCCAGTAGTTAATAATAAAGGATTTAAGCTTAATGTATATATACTATCTCCCATTTTAGATAATAAGTCCTCTAACTCATCTAAAATCGGTACTATATCATTTAATAAGCTCTCACCATATCTACTATCCTCATCACTAGAGAAATAATAATGTACTGGTAATCCACTTTCATTTACATATTCATCTATCTTATGTATCTCTGAACCTTCATTAGTCCATTCTTCTACTCTATCCTCATAGTAAACATTCCAATAACTTATACTGTCTGTATTAGTCCAATGTTCTATAAATGCAATATAATCTCCTGCGTCATTAAATACTGGATAGCTGTCCTCAGAACTAATAATTTTACTCTTAATTATTGCATTCTCTCTATATATGTACTCAAATCCATCACCATATTTACATACGTTAGATGTTAATTTAAAGTCAGTTTCATTAAATCCACCAAACTTATATACACTTTCTAACTCTCTTACTACATTTTCTTCACCAGTTAAACTAATAGGCTTACCAGTTAAATATGTTGCATGAAAGTTTAATATACTCTTTGCATTATTTAATATTAGCTTTTTAACCTTATACTCTTTCTCCTGATACTTTATATCTTGTCTACCTAATACTTTATGTCTACCACTTAAATATTCCTTTAAACCCCATACCCTCGCTATTCTTGTTGAATTACTAGGCTTTTCTACTTCCTCAGTAAACCATGTTGGATTATTTCTATAAACATTTTGTACGTATAAATCTATTTTTTCCATTTTGCATTCCTTCTTTCTATTAAAAATATTAAACATATGTTATCTCCTTTCTAAAGTCAATAATATTGACATCTGAAATTTATAAATCAACTTACTAAAATTTTAGTATAGTTCGTGGACGGCATTTTTTTCTGCATTCCTATTTTGACTAATCCATTTTAACGAGCGAATTTTTTCTCTCGATAATTTTCTGATGTCGGTTAAATCTATATCCAAACTTATACAGTAACTAAGGTATTTAAATGTCACTCTGTTAACCTACCATTTATACCATTTACCTTCTTTGACACCACTTAAAGCTAATGCAGTTGCCATAACAAGGTCATCATGATAGCCTGACATAGCTCCCATTGATGAACCATTTTCTTTTATTTCAAAGACTTTCATCTCTTCCAGTATTTCCTCAGAATTAATAAGTAACGCCCCTTTATCGAACATTTCTCTTAAATCATTGATAATAATACCTTTAGTCTTAGCGTTAGTATCAAAACCAACTTGTATTACAGTTCTATTAAATTGATCGTATGTCTTGTATTTACTCATATTTAAGTATTTAAAATTGTACCTTAAGCGTTCTATGACACTATGTCCACCACTAGCCTTTTCTACTACTAAATAAGCCTTATTAAAGTATCTTCCTAGCTCATTTACAAACTCTGCGAACTGATAAGGTTTTATTTTATTATTCTTAAACATGGCTATTTCTTGCCCTTCCTTATCCAATACAACACAAGTAGAACTATCTTTTCCAACACCTTCTGATGTATCTACACCAACATAATATTTCTTTCCAGCTTGTGGCTTTTGGTACATAAAAAAAGACTTACCATAAAACTTACTTAGTTCTAAAGGTAAATCATCTATATCTTTCTTATCTATGTATTTATTTTTCTTTAATTGTAAGGCTCTTAAAACATCTGTAATTCTCTTATTATCAAATATACTAGCTCCTGATGTTATAAACGCCATTTCATCAGTTAATGGGAATTCTTGATTAAATTTATCCTCACTAGAGTTAGCTATTTTTAACCTTCTCCAACAAAGTATATCTAAAGTCATTCCCTTATCTTTATAGTCATTTAATAATTGTAATTCTTCCTCTGTTAAATCGTCCATTCCAAAGTCATGACCATTTCTATTCTTGAATATTTTCTTATACTGTTTATATTGTTCTGTAAACATACAACTTGTATCTATATAATTATAAAAGAATGATTTATAGGCATTTTCACCCTTCTTTGATTTTTGATAGTGATTATGAAAGAAATTAAGTCCATTTGCAGTAGTTTCTATGATTAAGTTTCCGTCAGGTCTTAAAGTTTGTTCAAGTGATAATAATTGTTTAGTAGCTATTTCAGAATCTACAAAGGCGAACTCTGATAAATGAATTAATTTTGCAGTATTTCCTCTCCCTTTATCAGTTCTACCTAGTGTACTACATGATATTATTGAACCATTAGCTAATTGTAATTCTGCCCTATTATTCCTTATTAAAGGTAGTTTTATTGGCTCTGGAATACTGTTATATATAGCCTTTAATTTATTGAATATAGCTCTTGTACTCTCATCATTATGGCTTAATAACATACATACACACTCAGGCTCAGTAATTGCATAATAAATAGCTACAGAACAAATACAAACGCTCATACCCCCTTGTCTAGCCTTTAGGATAATATTATAGTTATCCATATTCTCTACAAAATCTTTCTGCATTTTATTCCAATTAAAAGGTACTTTTTTACCCATTTTATCATTTATCTGCATAAGGTTTTTAACAAATAAGTAAGGATTATTCCAAACTTTTAAGAATTTTTCTTCTGTAGTAGTTAAATTACTCACTCATATCAAACCTCCCTACTAATTCATCAATAACACTCTTCTTACCTTTAAAGAATTTACTGTCTGAGAATTTCACTAACCAATTGGCACTATTAACATCACCCTCAAGTGCCTTTTTTAACATGGCATTATAGACTTTAACTAAGTTTAACTCAGCTTGACTTTTAACAGTTATTGAAATAGCTTTCTTTACGTCTTCTCTCTCTAAATAAGTGTCCAATGCAAAATTCATATCTACACCATTACAATAACTTTGTATATTTTTATATTTTTTAGGATCAGCTCCATCACAATACCATCGAACAAAGTGTCTAAGCTTTTTATTATCTAATATATCTTCAATTTCTTTATTTAAATTTTTTGGTTTATCTGCCATTCTGATATTTCTCCTTTCTGCATAAAAAAAAGGTATAACAACCGTACCATCAAGTCCCCTTGTTATACCTATAAAATTTAAAAATCAATAAATCTTGAACAACGTTAGTTGTGAAAGATAACAAGTATTTAGTGAAACGTTCCGTAAGGAAAATACGCTGTTAAGCCTTTACGCTACGCTTACTAACGCACACTTTACTACGTAACGCTACGCTAAGTGTTTGTTTTCTTCATAACTAACGTTATTCAGAATTATTTGTTTTTATTTTACTTTTTTTACTTTTGTAACCAAAATATACATAACCCTTTCTAAAAAGGCTATTGCATAAAAAAGTTACAAATTAATAATTTACCTTTCCTACCATCCAATATGTTTTTTCCTTTTTAACTTTACCATTTTCATCTCTATATGTTTTTGGTTTAGGATTATCCATTATAAATGGCATCTCATTATCTTTTAAATACCCCTTCAATGTATTTATTCCTAATGTTCTAGCTTTTAAACCACATCTTGCGAATACTTCTTTAAGTTCTTTTTGTTCTTCTTTAAATAATTTTTTACCAACTATACTATCTAAATATTCTTCTAACTCTTCATGTTCATATGTAATTTCTAATGTTTTATACTCTAAATTAAATACATTATTAGCTAAGTAATTTTTATATCCACAACCTTTTTTATTTTCATTTCCTTTCATTGTTTCTATTAATAAAAGTTGTTCCATTAATTTAAAAGCCATTAATTCATTTAATTTTTTAGTTGAGCCTTCGTCATAGAATAATGTATTATAAAAATCATTTATAGATTTAGAATATTTTTCAGTAAATTCTTCTATAGATAATTTATTAAAATCTATTATCATTTTAATTCCTGTTTTCACTTTAGTTTCATATCCTCCTAATATATTATTATTTAGACTATGTATATAAACATCAACTTTTTCATTTTCTTTCCTTCTCTTTCTTCCTAAACATTGCAATAAAACTCCAATGTCTGATACATCACATATAATTGTTTTAATTTCATCATCATGAAGATTTATTCCTGCATCTAGGCAAGTTGTTGTTATTAATAAATTATCTTCAAACTTTTCATTTTTTAACATATCTTCTATATCATCTTCATCTACAAATCTATATTTTTTATTACTTTTACTACAACAGAATAAACTATATTTCTTGTATTTCTTATATAATTTATAAGCTTTTTCAACACTTTCAATAAATACTATAGCTTTTTCATCATTATCAATTATATTTTCAATAATTCCTTCTATGGTTTCATCTTTATTAAAGAAATTTAGTTCATTGATCCATTCAAAATTGCCTTTAATTTCATAATTTTTAGTTTCCAGTTCTATATGTTTAAAATATTTTTGCATTAAATCACCAGTTGCACTCATGAAAATTTTAATTTTATTAGTTTGTCTTAATATTTTCTCTAAAGATATATCTGTTTTGTAATTGAAATTAGAATCTGATGTAAAATAATGAAATTCATCACAAACTATGTAATCATATTTACTTATATCAAAATCTTTTCTATTTTCTAATGTTTGATATGTAACTACATTAATTACATCTAATTTATTATTTTCTTCTAGTTCTTGAATGAATTGTTGTTTACATCTTGTTCTATGTACTAATAATATTATTTTTTGATTGTTTTCTTTAGCTATTTCATATAATCTATTTTTGATAAAATAACTCTTACCATACCCCATTTGAGCTGATATAGTTATTACTTCTCCTTCTTTCCAATTTTTAACCTCATCTATTGTTATTAAATCTGATATTGTTTTTCTATTCATTCTTTTTTACGCTCCTTTTCTTCTATGTGTAAATAAGGATATGAATCTAGTCCATACCCTTTTGTAAATTATCTATTTTCAGCTTGTCTAAAATATTCTCTCATACATTCTAGTAATTCATCTGTTTTCTCAAATGCAAATACTACTCTTTCAGAATCTTTTAAACTTTTTTCTACCTTCTTACATTCAAATCCATGATTACACAACCAATTAAGTTGTCTTAAAGTTTTTACTATATACATTTATATTTCCTCACTTTCAATTTTTTTATTTTTGTAATAATTCTTCTATTTCTCTAGCTTTTTCTTTTAATTCTGTTGTATCTTTTCTTAAACCTTCTAAATTTTCTATTGTTTTTTTATTATCATCTTTAAGCTCTTTTAATAATTGTTCAAATTCTTTCAACATATGTTTACGCTCCTTTCTAATAGCTATAAATTATTTTACTTGTACTAACTAATACAAAATTTCTCAGCTTTTTATCTTCTATCAAATATTTTTTTACATTTTCTTTAGATTTTACATCTGTACGCCTTTTTGTTAATGTACTTCTAAGCTGGAATGTATAATTTGGTAAGCTAATATCCGTATTAAATATCTCAGATAACTTGTCCAATTTAATATCTGTAGTTAATTTACCATCTTTAACTTTGATTTTTCCATCTAAATTAAGTTCTTTCTTTATTTGTTCTATGTATTCTATATTATTTTCTATAAATTCTATTAAAAATTCATAGCCTAAGTCTTTTAAATGTTTCGCTGCAATAGGTTTAAATCGTTTTGTACCTATAAATGGCTTATATACTCCATCTATTGAACATAATATAGCTAATTGTTCTCTATTCCATTTAGAAATATCTATATTATAATAGCTTAAAATTGTTATGTATGTACTGACACACCATTTATCGGTGTAATTATCTAAATAAATATTATCTATCACATTAAGATTTGCACTTAATTTATTTGTATTATCTGTATCTCTAACCTTGATTACATGATTGTCCCAACATCTATATCCTTCTAAAGCTAAATCAACTGCAATAGCCTTTTTAGTATCAAATCCATAATCATAACCTTTTTGTTTATATAATTTATGTGTCCAGTTCTCTCCATTCACATCATAATAATATCTAACTTTACAGTTGAAACGATCTCTTAAAAATATATAGCTCATTAAACTATCTATATCATCACTCAAAATTAATGGATTCTTTTCTATATCTTTTGTCCAACTTGGAAATTGTTCTTTTAAATTTTTTATCATATACAGTTGTATATCTATTTATAATATTCTTCAAATTATTAATAATCATTTTATATCACTTTCTTTCTTAAATTTTATCCTCTATATATCTTCTCTCTTTATCTGAAATAAAAAGAGAATATCTATAAATTAAACATACATTTTCACTTCCTTTCTACGCTATTTTTTTATTAGTTCTCATCAATTATTTGTTTTATATCTTCTTTTCTTTTTTCTTCACCTATTCTATATATACAATCAACTATTTCACCAAATTTTTCATCACTCATAACTAATTTTTCATTCTCTAATTGAGATAAATAGTTTCTTGTAATTCCCAATTCTTGTGCAATATCCTTTTGACTGAGGTTATATATTATTCTTAAATATTTTAATCTTTCTGATTTTCTCATTTTTCATCTTCCTTTCACTATTACCTTTTGCATTAAAAAATAAAAGGAGAGAGAAATTTCCCCTCCCCTTAATTTACTAAGCTATGGAGTTTTTTAATATGACTACTCCTTCAGTATTAACTAATTTTACTGCATAAATGAAATCTGCGTATAAAACTGTTCTCTTATATTTAGCTTGTCTTTCGCTTTCTACATTTATACCTCTTTTCTTCATTTTAGCTAATGCATTCTTCTTAACTATGATAGTTACACATTCACCATCACTTCCCATTGTGTCTTTGTCTGACATGAATACTGGTACACCTCTAAAGTGTCCTATGCAGTTGTTATGTACTATACCGTTACCTTTTCCATTGAATGTATAATCAGCTTTAACGAATTCAGGCATATTATAGAATGAACTAGCTACTATAGAATGACAAATTATACAAGCCATATCTTCAACGTTTTGTTCATCTCCAAACATAGCGAATCCTTTGTTTAAATCATCTGACATTAATACATTCTTATTAGAAGTTTTAACCTTTAATTTAGAAGTTAAAGCTTCTTTGAATAAATCTGAATCAAGTCCTCTAGCTAAAACTGTACCTTGTTGCATAGCTCCATTTTCTACAAAGTTTCCTAATGCAGTTAATGAATCTTGGTCATATATTTGCACCCCTGGGGCTGCCATCATCTTTATAGTAGCTTTAGTTTCTTTTTGAGTTAATTCTTCTTCTTCTATTCCATCACCTTTATTTAAAACCTTAGCTGATCCTATTTGGTTAAACATAGGAAATGATACTGTATCACCAACATCTCCTGAAAGTAATTCCCCTAAATCCATAGCGAAATTAGATAAAATTGCCTTTCCTTTAAACTTTTCTGTTACTATACCAGCGTAAATCTCTGGTTTAATTAAATTTCCCATATATTAATTCCTTCTTTCTATCTATATTTTTATAATAAAGTAAGCTAATTACTTACTTAATATCTCGTATAATTTTGGATTAGTGTCATATAAATTACATCTTTCTGTATATGACATCTTTGAAAATTGTTCTTTAGTTATATTTCCCTCAGCTTTTTCATGTCCTTTTTTAGGAACATAGCCTTTAACTTGTTTTCCTACCACTTTTGCAATATTATCTACATAAGTTTCTAAATCTTCAACACCTTCAAAATTCAAATAATCTGTAAGTTGTGAATCTAAACCCTTACTTGATAAAATACCTTTTGCAGTAGTTAATCTTTCTTTTTTAGCTAACTCTTTTTCTCTAGTTTCAAGTTCAGCTACTCTTTTTTCAAAAGCTAATTCTTCTTCTGATTTTTCTTTTGGTAATTTACTCTCAAGCTCTTTTATTTGTTTTGAGTATTTACCTCTGATTTTATCTTGTTCGGATTGTAAGTATTTACTTACCATTTCCATTTGTTCTTCTGATAAATTTAATTCTTCTAACATTGTTTTTCTTCCTTTCTTTAGTTTTAATCTATATACCCTTTATAAGTTTATATAAATTAACCCTATTATTTTTTATTTAAATGTTAAATTTTCTCTAAAATAAAAAGAGTAGAAATTAATCTACTCTAAAAGATGAATTAAGTATTAAATAATAATAAAATGCAACGTTATACAACTTTACTTTTGAGGAACGGGAGATTTGAACTCCTACAAACGTTGCCAAACTTACCATAAATGTAAACAATAATATTAAAAGTATATATAATAAAAAGCCTAAGAAATTAATCCTAGACTTCTATTAGCTTATTTAGTTACAAATTCATGATATTTCTGCAAATGTTCTTCTTTAAGATTTATTTTATAAGATTCATATTGACTTATTGCACTTTTAGAAATACCTATATAATTTGCAACTTCAACAATCTTAATTTTATTGATCTTTCTTAATCTCCTTAATTCTTCTCTTTCTTCCATTTGCAAATATCCTTTCTTTTCCATTTAATAGTTAAGTAAAATAAAAAATAATAATCAAAATTTACTCTATCATAATGCCCCATTAAGAGGGTTCTTTATCAAATCGCTATAACCATTGGTATGACTATGTTTGATGGTTATACAGAAATTATATTTTATAAAAAATGTCCACTTTTTATTTACTCTACCATATAGTATCATTCTTGGGATTTTTAATTAAACGCTATAACCGTTGGTATCACTAGGTTTGAGCGGTATTGTCATTTTAATATAAAATTATTTTGACGAATTTTAAATTACTCTACCATAATGCTTGGTTCTTGGGATTTTCAACTAAACGCTACAAGCGTTGATATAACTAAGTTTGGAGTATATTTAATTTTTTTGAATTTTAAAAAATGTCCACTTTTTATTTACTCTACCATAATACCCCACGTTGTCAAAAATCTTATAAACACTATAACCCTTGATACAACTATGTTTGAGAGATGTTGAAAATTTTGAATTTTAAAAAAATCACCACTTTTCTTTTATTTACTCTACCATAATGCTTGGTTCTGTCAAAAATCACGAAATCGCCATAACCGTTGGTATCACTAGGTTTGAGCGGTATTGAATTTTTTATTTTTTAAAAAAGAGGGGTAAATTTATTTACTCTACCTATATCGACTTTTCTCTAACCTTGAAAACCCTTGAAATTACTAGGTTTAAGAGGGGTACTTAAAAAAATCCCCTTATTTTTACGCTTATTTTGACACATTTTTAAACGATAATCCATAATCTCACATCATTAATACTACTATTATCCTTCCTATAGTTAATTGTGGGGTGGGTAGCTTTAAACCTAGTGTTTTCAAGGGCTAAGACACTTTTTCTATTTTCAACTTATTGCGTTTTTTGTTGTATTTTAATTACTCTACCATTATAAGAAAATTTGAATACCCCTCGTAAATCTAGTAATTCCAACGGTTTGAGGTAGTTTTACGAACCGTCCGAATTACTGTTTTTGCCTGTTTTGAAAATTAAGCCTTTGATAAATTTAAATTTCCATTACTAAATTATATTTTTAAACTTCTATACTTTCTCACACCCCTCTAACCCTCATTCTTTGGTAAGATTTTGAGCTATATTTTAAATCTAAGCGTGTTCTTGAATAATTTATCAACTCACTTGAAATTAAGCTCTTATTTAGCGTTTTATTTTACACTTGACTTTTAAGTGCCAAAGGCTTATAAATCCTTAGGGGAGCTTGAGTGAGGGCAGAGTTATTCCCTATACACAACATAAAAAAATTATGAAGTGCATAAGGAACTCTCAACTATAAATCCTCTTTTTCGCTGTCGTTTCAGTTGCCCTTATTAGTTAAGTATCATCTAGCGTTATAAAGCTTGTCCTATAACATCTGATACAGTTTCCCCACTCTTTAGAGTGCCAAACTACCACCGTGCCTTTTGTTTATGGATATTGGTAGACACACACCTAAGCGTATATTATAACCATTGTTCCAGCTATACAAATAAGGGTAACATATAACTAGTATAATATACTGTTAATTTTATACATCGGCTTAACTAACCTACTATCTTATTTATAGAAGTTGCATAGTGCCTAACAACTCAACCTATACTTAATTTAGGGTATAGGAAATAAAGCCTTGCAAATCCTCACTTTTTTTGAGATAATAATATTAGTGTATTGATATATCCTTTTGTGTGAGGATATGCAAAGTTTTATAAAACAATATTAAGTTTTAAGTAGTAGGTATTGTGAGTGCCTACTATTTTTTTATCTTAAATTAATGTAACTACTTGTAAATTGTTCAAGTGGATTATATTTATCCATTTCAATTTTTAAATCTTGTACTAATAAATTTATATAATTCTCAGTAATTTGTAAGTTACTGTGACCTAATATCTTTTGTAGTGTAACAACATTACCACCATTCATAATCCATTTCTTTGCAAATGTATGTCTATAACGATGTATTCCAGTTTTATTTATTCCACGCTTTTTATTGTAACTAGATAAACTTGCATTAATAGTACATTTAGAAAGTTGTATTCCATAATCATTGCAGAATAAATAATCATCTTCTTTATCTGGTTTTCTTATTCTTAAATACTCTTTTAAAATTTTGATAATTATATTGTTAAGTGGTATTATCAAAGGTTTTCTATTCTTAGTCATATTTACAAATACAACTTCATTGTCGAAATCAATATCTTTTACTTTTATATTTACAAAACTATTTAATCTTAGACCCGTCGATAAAATAAAATTTACTAAAACCCAATTTCTATATTCACCAAATCTACAAGTTTTAAGATCTGGTTTTTTTAGTAACTTTTTTAATTCTTCATCTGTATATGGTTCAATATTTTTCTTATCTACTTTAGGCAATTTTATTTTAAAATTTGGAATATATTCTTGTCTCATCCAGTAGTACATCCAAGTCTTTAAATCTCTTGTGTAAGTATGTAATGTTTGGTCATTAATATTAAATTTTTCTTTACACTTAACAACAAACTCACCTACACTATTAATATTTAAATCTTTTATATAAATATTTTCATCTATAATTCTTGTAATAGATTTATAACTCTCTCTGTAATGCCTTAAAGTATCTTTCCTTAAATTTCTTCTTTTACAATCAATTAAATATTCTTCTACACCTTCTTTAAATGTTATAAGATTTTCTGTTTGACAAGATATTTTCTTTCTCATTTTTGTTCCTTCCTTAGATTTTAGGTACAAAAAAATAAGTACCCGTCATATATATTTTTTATATAACGAATACTTATTAATTTTAGGTATATATTTCTATATTTATAATAGACTTATATCTTCCTTAAGCGTTGATATATCTATTATTTGTTCATTCCTTCTTCTACAGCAACAGCAACTGCAACAGTAGCTCCTACCATTGGGTTGTTACCCATACCGATAAGACCCATCATTTCAACGTGAGCTGGAACTGATGATGATCCTGCGAATTGTGCATCTGAGTGCATTCTTCCCATAGTATCAGTCATACCGTATGAAGCTGGACCAGCAGCCATGTTATCTGGGTGAAGAGTTCTTCCTGTACCACCACCTGATGCTACTGAGAAGTATTTCTTACCTTGTTCAACACATTCTTTTTTATATGTTCCAGCAACTGGGTGTTGGAATCTTGTTGGGTTAGTTGAGTTACCAGTGATTGATACGTCAACTCCCTCATGATGCATTATAGCAACACCTTCTCTAACGTCGTCTGAACCGTAGCATTTAACTTTAGCTCTTGGACCGTTTGAGTATGGAGTTTCTTTAACGATGTTTAATTTACCAGTTACATAGTCAAATTTAGTTTCAACATATGTAAATCCGTTGATTCTTGAAATTATGAATGCAGCATCTTTTCCAAGACCGTTTAATATAACTCTTAAAGGCTCTTTTCTAACTTTGTTAGCTTTTTCAGCTATTTTGATAGCACCTTCAGCAGCAGCGAATGATTCGTGTCCTGCTAAGAATGCGAAACATTTAGTTTCATCTCTTAAAAGCATAGCTCCTAAGTTTCCGTGTCCTAATCCAACTTTTCTGTCATCAGCAACAGATCCTGGAATACAGAAAGCTTGTAATCCTTCTCCGATAGCTTCAGCAGCATCAGCAGCAGTTTTACATCCTTTCTTGATTGCTATAGCAGCACCTAAAGTGTAAGCCCATCCAGCATTTTCGAATGCTATTGGTTGAGTTTCTTTAACGATTGTATAAGGATCGATTCCTAAATTTTCGCAAACTACTTTAGCATCTTCTATTGTTTCCATTCCGTACTTTTCTAATACAGGTTGTATTTGGTTAATTCTTCTTTCATAACTTTCAAATAATGCCATTTTATTATCCTCCTTCAATAATGAATATATAGATTATTCGTGTCTTGGATCTATAGTTCTAACAGCTTCGTCAAATCTTCCGTATTGACCAGTAGCTTTTTCCATAGCTTCGTTAGCGCTCATTCCTTTAGCTACCATTTCCATCATTCTACCTAAGTGAACGAATCTGTATCCTATGATTTGATCATCTGCATCTAAAGCTACTTTTGTTACATATCCTTCAGCCATTTCAAGGTATCTTGGTCCTTTAGCTAAAGTTCCGTACATAGTACCTACTTGTGATCTTAATCCTTTTCCTAAGTCCTCAAGACCTGCTCCTATTGGTAGTCCACCTTCTGAGAAAGCAGTTTGGCTTCTACCATAAACTATTTGAAGGAATAATTCTCTCATTGCAGTATTTATAGCATCACAAACTAAGTCTGTGTTTAAAGCCTCTAATATAGTTTTTCCTGGTAATATTTCTGAAGCCATAGCAGCTGAGTGAGTCATACCTGAACATCCTATAGTTTCTATTAAAGCTTCTTCTATGATACCATCTTTAACGTTTAAAGTTAATTTACATGCTCCTTGTTGTGGTGCACACCAGCCAACTCCATGAGTTAAACCTGAAACATCTTTTATTTCTCTTGATTGAACCCATCTACCTTCTACAGGGATTGGTGCTGGACCGTGGTTTGGACCTTTAGCAATTACACACATTTCTTGAACTTCGCTTGAATACATCATATTCATTTCTCCTCCCTAAAAAATAACTTATAGTAAAAATTTACTATATCTATTCCTCTTAACAACTTGGGACTTTTTTCGTCCCTATGGGATATTTAATTACCCTCACGTCTATTTTAACAAAACAATGGCGATGTAACAATATATTTCTAAAAATTTTTCTAAAAAAACTCAATATTTTTTTATTTTATTACAACATTTGAGAATAATTCTCATATTTTTCCCAAATTATTGAAAACAAATTATATTTTTACCTATTAATCCTTTTCAATAAATATTTTTAAATCCAACAATTTTTAAATTCATAAAATTTGCTTCATACCACATTTTACTAATTTAAAATTTATCTCTTTATAAAAAATATTTCTTTCTACAAAAAAAATATTCCACTAAATATATTTTCTTCAGTCTTTTATACTCTTTCTATTTAATAAGATAAATCTCATATTATATTATATGTAATTTAATAAAGTGCACCTCAAAATGAGGTGCACCTTATATTATAATTTGTATTACTATCTTGCAGTTCTTAAAGTTAGGCTTTCTTTACTTGAAACTTCCCCATTTGAATATTTAGCTGCAATCTTAAAGTTATAGATTGTATGTCTATTTAACTTTTTAAATGTATAAGAAGTTTCATCCTTGCCTATTTCAGCTACCTTTTTACCATCCTTATAAAGAATATATCCTTCTAAGCCTTCTGTTGTTTCTGGTTCTGTCCAAGTTACAGTTACATTCTTTTTATTTATTTCTGATGCTTTAAAATCTCTTACTGGATTTACAACAATTTCTGGACTAGTTCCTTCTATTATATTAACTGTTTTTTCAGTTCCTGCAATCTCATGAACTAACCCTTCTCCATCTCCAACTGATGAATTGGTTACGCTTAAATTGCTTCCTTCTGTTTTAGCTTCTGCTCTTAGGACAACCTTAGCTAAAACTTCTTTAGCTGGCAATGGTTCTCCAGTTAAAGAACTTACAAGCACTCTAACCTTTCCGTCTTCTATTTTCTTAGCATTTACAAACACTCCATCATCAGAAATTGCTTCTACATATTCAAAGGCATTTTCATCATAATTTAGTGTAAAATCATAAGCAAAAGCTTCTGCATTTACTAATTCGTCTATACCTACTCCAACTTCTATGTTTTCTCCAACTTGAACTTCCTCTAAAGCTTCAAGAGATACACTTCCTGTTACCTCAGCAGCTTCTTTTAACTTTCCATGAACATTAACCTCTGCAGCAGTAGCAAATTTTCCTATACCATTTGCTTGATCTGAAACGCTATCTGTAACATCTAATCTTACATATTTAGCATCAACACTATCAAATTCTATAAATTTAATAGCTGCATTATCTTCTAAAGTTCCAGTTTTAACTTCTGTAAAGTTTTCTCCATCTAAACTAACAGATACTTTATACCCTGTTATTCTTCCATTTTTACTATCTTGTCTTGGAGCATATTTAACTTTATTTATTTCATATACATTATCTAATTCTAAAGTTAAATGATGAGGACCTTCATGAGCAGGTGATGACCATTTACTATGCCAGAAAGTATTCATATCACCATCTGAAGCAAAGGAAGCTGGTGCATTTTCCCCTGAAGTCTCTTCAGATGAAGCTGTTATCTTTACTGTTCTTGGATTTATTAATGTTAAATCAAAACTTAAAGCTTCTTGTATAAATGATTGAGCAACCTTTTCAGATATAACTGCAAAGCTACTTAAGGCTGTATTTAATTTATTTTGTGCAATTTCTTTAGCACTTTCATAAGCCTCTGTATCTTCATTTAATTGAGCTACAATCATATCTAATGAAGCCTTATCCCCTTGAGCTAAAGTAATAAGTTCATCAAGTTGTCTTGAGCATTCTTCTAAAGCAACTTCAGGTAAATTTGCCTTTAGATTATTACAAGCTTCTTCCATTCTTGCAAACTCTCCATATAACTCTTCTATAAGAGCACTTGCATCTTCTTTAGAAGATAACTTATTCCATAACTCATCCATTTTTGCTCTAAGCTCTGGAGCGTCTTCTCTTCCTGATTTAGCCCAAGTTTTATTGTCCATTCTTGTTGAATGGTTTGCAAATACCTTCATATCTTCTGCTAAATCACCATAAAGCATATCAATTGCTCTATTCCAAGCCTTATCATAATCATAGTTATCCATATTCCAGCTATAGTCAGCAGCTGTGTGTATTGATATTTTTGAAAGCTCAGCATGCTCCATTGGATTTACAGTAAAGAAATCTACATATTGATTTAATCCTTTATCTAATCCATGCATTGGTCCTAAGGCAAGCTTACCTTTAAAATAATCTGTTACTGGATAATTCCACCATACTGCCATATTTCTATTGTATATTCCACTTATAAGTTGTGCATCACTTAAAGGAATTTCATTTGTAACAACTCCAGGACCAGTCCACATAACTTCTATACTAGGATCAACAGTTTCTGCAAAAATTCTAGTATAAGTTCTAGGTTGTCCATTACTTACCATAGCTCCAGTATCATACTCTGTTGGGACTGTTATTAATGGTTTTACATCTCCCTTAGCCTTTACAAATTCTTCATTAAATCTATTTAAAACTTGAGCATGTTTAGCTGCACTCTTATCTTGAATATCATCCCAATAGATTGCAAAACTTCTTACACCCATGTCATATAAAGATTCTGCTTTAGCTATTAAATGATTAAAATCTTCTTCTCCTGCTTCTCCATCAAATCTTATATCTATTCCTGGAGAAATACCGAAAACAAAATCAACCTTATTTTCAGCAGAAGCATCTATAAGTTCTTGCATTCTTTGCATTTCATTTTCTGGATATGGCTCTCTCCATTTTTCTCTGTGATATGGATCATCTTTAGGAGCATAAATATATGTGTTTAATTTATTTTCTCCATAAAATTTAATCTGATCTAATCTATCTTTATGTGTCCAAGGAGTTCCATAAAAACCTTCTACAATACCCCTAGCACTAACTGTTGGATAATCAGTTATATTCACTTCTGGTATATTAGATTCCTTAACTAATTGCTTAAATGTTTGAACTCCATAGAAAGTTCCATCTCCATCTTTACCTTCAATAGCTATTTTCCCATCATTTGAAACTAAAGCATATCCCTCTTCTTTTAAATTTTCTGCTGTAGTTCCATTTAAAGCTTCATCTAACTCAGGAATATCATCATCAACCTCACCTATTATAAGGGTAGTTGAATTTGGATCATTTTCACTATTTATTTCTATGTTGTTTGCAGTTAAAAATTCCCTTAAAGCATTTACTGCATTCTCATCTGCCTCTTCCTCACCAACTAAATTTATAGAAGAAGTTATCTTAAATCCATCTCCTACAACCTCTAAATTTTCTGGTGTTGGATTTAAATTTGGAACTAAAACCTGGTTTTCTTCCCCAGTTTTAGGTCCTACAGCTCTTACAGTAGTAGTTATTAAGCCATTTGCAATAAACATACAAGCAAACGCTGAAGTTAAAAGTCTTTTAAGCATTTTTCTTTTCATAGTCCCCTCCTATTTCAAAATATTTACATTACAATTATAATATCGTTTACAAGTATTGTAAATAGTTAAAAAAATTGGAAGGATAATTTTTTCCTCCCAATTTTTATTATTACCTTTTTGTTCTTAAAGTTAAGGTTTCTTTAAATTTATAACTATCAAATCCCATATCTCTAACTATACTTGTTTCACTCCAATTAGTTTTTCCCATAGTTTATTAAACTTTCTTATTATAAATATGAAATTACGATTCTTGACCAAGGTAATTCAGTTACTCCACTAAAAGTTCCACCCTCTGAGTCACTTAATTGCTCCCTATATGTCCATGAGCCATTCCAAAGTCCTGCTTCTTTAACCCCTTCATTTAAAGTTGTTTGATAATATACTTGTTTCTCATAATCAAGGACATTATTCTCTAAAGATGCAACTAATCCTCCATTATCTAAAAATGCCATAGTCTGATGAACTGGATTCTGATCAACTTCTTTTTCTCTTAAATCATAAAAGTAATCATTAGAACTTAATATTCCATGAGCTCTTGCTGCAGTAATATCTAGATTTTCTTCCTCTTCATTTATGCTTATAAGATTATGATTTGGAATTTGTATTTTATAAATCTTAAACTCCCCCTTTTCATTTATTTCTTCAAACTGAAGTTTAACTGTATTATCAATTATTTTAAAAGATATTGCCATCTCTACATTTATATTTCTAAAATTCAATCTATATAAATAATACTCTCCTTCAATATGGTCATAAATTTTTTCTGAGGTTACTTTAGGTTTAAATCTACTTCCATTTATTAAAAATTCATCCCTTGATTTTCTTGCTCCCTTAAGGATCTTCTCTCCTATTTTATATTGAACTATATTAGGAAATTCTCTATCAACAACTATTTCTAACCCATTACTTTTTAATATTTCAATGCTTAATATTTTTCTAAATTCTATATTCCCTTCTAGAATAAACTTAGGATTTGTAATATCCTTATTGTTAAACTCTAATCCCCTTTTTAGTTTTTCCTTTAAGTCTATAACTTCTCCATCAATATTTTTCTTAGTTGACTCTTTACTAATATAATCCTTTACTCCCTTTGATGATTCTAAAGTTAATCCATAAATTGAAGTTAATAAATAAGATTTATATTTTGAAAGATTTTTTCTCATAAATTTATATTGCGCCATAATTTCCCCCTATCTTTCAGTCCTTAAGTTATTTTTTATAAAAAACTTAACAGCTTTTCTCCCTAAGTATAATTTTAAATTTACCATTCACATAATATGTATACTACAATAATTTTACAAATATTACCATATAATATTTAAAAAAGCGTGTATTAAAGTAAATTTTATTTAAAAACCACTTTAATACACGCTCTTTCTATGATTTATTACATATTTTATAATATTTTTCTATTATCTATTGTTATAATATTCTTCACACTTTTTCCAGTTTATTATATCGAAGAAATAGTCTATATACTCTGGACGTCTATTTTGATATTTTAAATAATAAGCATGTTCCCAAACATCCATTGTTAATATAGGAATTAATCCTAAAGAAATAGGAGATGATTGATCCTTAGTTGACATGATTTCTAACTTTCCATCTTTATCACTAACTAACCATGCCCAACCTGAACCAAAGGTAGAGATTCCACATTGTTTAAACTTTTCTTTGAATTCTTCAAAAGAACCAAAATCTCTGTCTATAGCATCTGCTATTTCAGCAACTGGTCTATTACATCCTTTTCCTAAAATGCTCCAGTAGAATTCATGGTTATAAACTCCACCACCTTGATTTACTAAATCAGCCATAATATCCTCTGGCATATCATCTAAATTGCTTAAAATATCGTATAAGCTTTTGCCATAAAGCTCAGGATGTTTTTCTAAAGCTTTATTTAACTTATCTACATAAGCTTGTTGATGTTTGTCATGATGAATTTTTACTGTTTCTGCATCTATTGATGGCTCTAAAGCATCATAAGGATAATCTAAAGGTTTTAATTTAAAACCTTCCCCTTTAGTTGAAGATGATCCACAGTAAGCTGGATACATTAATGGACTTTTTTTGTGTTTTAAAAAATTATTTTTCATTTTTTACCTCCTCATATTTGAAATAATTTATTATTATTCTTCCCAATACCTATTTTTATATTTATTTTTTTAATTTAATACTTTGTAAAATCAAAGTTTTAAATATATAATAGCTAATAAAAAATATACCTAAAACAATTATTAAGGTAATAATTAAATTTAATCCATCCTTACTTTGAATTATGTATAAACTGTTTATTGTTCCATTAATAACATTGCTATTCATTATAAATAAAGTTAAGACAATACTTATCCACTTTATGTCTTCAAAATCTAATTTTTCTAGAAAAAGTGCATAAACAATATTAACTATGGCTATTATACTTATTGTTGTTATTAATGTACTCTTTAAAACCCCTTCTTTAAATCGAAATATTTCATTTTTAGTAAGTATCCAAAATACTTCATTTATTATAAATCCTACAATTAAACTATCAACTAAAAAGAATATATTCCTTATATACTTTTTATATATTAATTTTTTGCTTTCAACAAAATTATCTAAACTCTCTTTATAGTCTAGCATAATCATACAAAAAGATAATATACCAACTATATATTTGAAGAAACTCCATTTTAATATGCTAGACATAAATAGTGAAAGAACCACTGAAAGAATCAATAGCTTATGTTCTATAAAATGTTTTTTAAAAGAAAAAAATACCTTAAGCATATTAAGTCCTCCCTTGATGTAACTTATTTCCTTTGTATCTATTCTAACACTTTTATATGAATAATAACATAGGATATTTTCCCTCTTCCAAATTAAAACAATATTTTTAGGTAAGCATATTTTAATTAAAGTCAACTTTTAATAAAGGAAGTAATTATTAGAAATTTAATATTTTTTAATTCATAAAAGGCCTTTATACATGAAAAATATGAGTTTTTTCAATTTTGACAATAAAATTTTGTCGTTTTATAATTGTATAGTTAATGTTTAACAAAAATTTAATTAAAATTTAATAAAGGAGATGATTAGGTGAATAATGCTAATGAAAACTCTAAAAACACTGAAGATTTAGTTTATAAAAACAGATGGTTTATATTAGCAGTATTAGTAATGCAACCATTCATGGCATGTTTAGACAGTAGCATAGTTAATGTAGCCCTTCCAATTCTTCAAAAAGAACTTGGTGCAACTATGGCTGGAACTGAATGGATTGTAAGTTCATATTTAATAATAATTTCTGCATCAATTTTAATCTTTGGTAGATTAGGAGATATGCATTCAAAAAGTTCAGTATTTATAAAAGGGATTTTAATATTTGTTCTTGGATCTTTCCTTTGCGGAATATCCCCATCACTTCCTATTCTAGTATTATCTAGAGTTGTGCAAGCTATTGGTGCCGCTATGTTAATGTCCACTAACCAAGGTATTATAACAGATGTTTTCCCTCCTAAGGAAAGAGGAAAAGCTTTAGGTATCTCTGGTTCCTTTGTTGCCTTAGGTTCTATATTAGGTCCAGCATTAGGTGGATTCATAGTTACATATTTCACTTGGCACTATATTTTCTTAATAAATGTACCTATAGGTATAATTTGCTACATATTCGCTAAAAAATATCTACCAATAAGAATTCCTAAGGAATCTGAGTCAATGGATAAGCCTGGAGCAACAATGTTTTTCATTGCTACAATTCTTATATTTACATCAATATTAATTAGCCAACATTTAGGCTTTACTAGCATATATGTAATCCTAGGATTAATAATTGGACTTATTATTCTTGCTTTATTCTTAATCTATGAAAACAAGATAAAGAATCCTATGCTTCATTTAAGCTTATTTAAAAAGCCAATATTCTCAGTAAGCTTAATATGTGCATTTATTTCCTTTACTGCAATAAATACAATTAATGTTATTCAACCCTTTTACTTAAATGACATTTTAGGCTATAGTCCTGGAAAAATTTCAGTTATAATGACAGCTTATCCAATTGTATTATTTGTTATTGCACCACTTAGTGGAACATTATCAGATAAAATAGGAAGTAAAATACTTACTTTAATAGGATTATTCTTAACAGGAGTTTCAATGATTTTATTATCATCATTAAATAGTAACTCAAGTGAAACATCCATATTCCTTATGTTATCTTTATTAGGTTTTTCAAATGGATTATTCCAATCTCCAAATACAAACCTTATAATGTCCTCTGTTCCTAAGGATAAGCTTGGAATAGCAGGAGGTACTAATGCCTTAATAAGGAATTTAGGTCTTGCCTTTGGAGTATCAGCTTCAACCTCTATTTTATATGCAAAAATGAGTAAGTTAGCTGGATTTAGAGTTTTAGGATCTGTTCCTAATAGACCTGATATATTTATTTCTGGAATGAGATTTGTATATATTTTAGTTGCTATTTCATGTTTTATATGCCTTATAATTTCTATAGCTGAATATATTCAATCTAAAAAAAATAACAAATAACAAAATAAAAGGTGCTGTATCAAAGATTTTATTAAAATCTACTTTGATACAGCACCTTTTTAATTATTACTTTCTTGTATGCTCATTATTCCTTGAGGATTGTTACCAACCTCTAATCTTGCTAAATTGTCAGGATTACTAAAATAAATATTGCCTCCTACAAATACTAAAAGTGCTAAAATTACCACTAATAAAATGTTTTTACTTCTAAAACTCTTCTTCATTAATTCCACCCTCTTAATAAAAATAATAATCTAAGTTAAATATGGTAAGAATAAAGTTCCTAAACCTAAGAAGAAGAAAAATCCACATACATCAGTTACTGTTGTAACAAACACGGCAGAAGCTAAAGCTGGATCTATTTTTAATTTCTTTAAAACAACTGGTACTAAATATCCTGCAAAGGTAGCAGCAGTCATATTTAATATCATAGCTAATCCTATTACTATTCCAATTGCAGGTTTTCCTGACCATAAAACAGCAACTATTGCAGTTACTAATCCAGTGGCAGCCCCTGTTAAAATACCAACTCCAATTTCCTTAAAGAAAATTCTCTTTGCATTTTTAAAAGTTAATTCTCCTAAGGCTATACCTCTTACTATAATTGTTAAGGTTTGAGTTCCTCCATTTCCACCCATACCTGCAACAATAGGCATAAATGTAGCTAAAATTACAACCTTGCTAATAGTTCCTTCAAAAAGTCCAACAGTGGCAGAAGCTAAGAAAGCAGTTATTAGGTTAACAAATAACCATGGTAATCTACTTTTTACAGATTCTTTTACTGTACTATCAACTTTTTCTTCTCCATCTACACCACCTAGACGGTGTATATCTTCTGTTGTTTCTTCTTTTATAATTTCAATAACATCATCAATTGTTATTATACCTAAAAGCATATCTTTATAATCAACAACTGGTATTGTTAAAAGTCCATATTTATCAAATATATTTGCAACCTCTTCTTGATCCATATCAAAAGGAACACTTATGACGTTTTTATTCACAATCTCTGAAATTTTTTCGTCAAACTTACTTATTACAAGTTCTCTTAAAGAAACTACACCTTGTAATATTCCTAAGTCATCTACAACATATATGTAATAAGCTGATTCAGCCTTTGGAGCTTCTAATTGAAGGTACTCTAAGGTTTCTTTTACACTCATAGTATCCTTTATAGAAATAAACTCTGTGGCCATAACACCACCAGCTGTATCTGGTGCATATGTTAATAATTTTCTTAAATCCTTAGCATCTTGAACTGGCATACTTGAAAGTAATCTGCTGGTTTCTTCACGATTTAAGCTTGCCATAAGGTCTGTAAGTTCATCTGAAGCTATTAAATTTAAAACCTTCTTCTTCTTTTCTTCAGGTAAACTTTTTAATATATTTACCTTGTCATCATCCTTCGCAAAATCTATAATATCTGCAATCATATTTTCTGGAAGTTTTTTTATAAGCTTAATATTTTCCTCATTCTCCTCTAAAAGATCAACTATATCAGCTGGATGTATATCATCTAGAGAATCAAATTTATTAGTTGGATATTTAGCTAAAATATCCTTTAGCTTTTCTTTTGTTATTCTTTTATTCATATCATTTCCTCTTTTCCTTAAATAAGAGGAATAATAACTATCTATAGGATAATTTGCTCCTTAAAGGTATATAAATGTACCATTCCTCTTATTTTTAATTTTAATCTTAAGTTCCTACTAGGGGGAACGCTTTCCATTCATACCACCTCCAAAATGCAATAAAAGTTTCAAAATATTATTTCTATATATTATATTAAGTATATTTAAACAATTTGTAAATAAAAATTTTCATTCTTTTTTTATATTTTGTAATATTTCATAAAAACAGCTCATAAATATATAGTAATAAAAATTATAATTTAGTAATTTTTAACCTCACTTTTTCTTATTTTACACAAGCATGTAGTGTCTTCTATGAATATTCTTAAACTATATAACCTGTAATTTGTTTCTTTGTGTTGTGATTCTCCTTTTACATTTTATTCATATAACTACATGCAAAATAAAAAGCAGATTAGTTTTTTCTAATCTGCTTTTCATTTTAATTCTATATTCTAAATTTTAATCATAACTCATGTCTAATTTAAATTAAGCAATTAAAATTTTAATATTTATAAAAGCTAAATTCTCTTATCAAGAAAATATGATTTACAAAAAGCAAAAAATTCTCTTGCATACATAGAAGGTACTAAATACCACTGAGTTTTACTTGTATATAAATAAGCCTTATTATATCCATTTCTTTTAGCTAAAAGATTGCTTCTCATAGCATGAAAATCTGTGGTAACTATTAAAATATCTAAGTCTTTTATAGGCTTTCCACTTAAGTTCTCTATGATCTTCTTAGAATAATTTAGATTTTCGTATGTACTAGTTGCTTTATTTTCAAGTACAATTTTATCCTTTGGCACTCCATTTTCCACTAGATATTTTTCCATTGCATAAGCCTCAGTTATGCTTTCTCCAGGACCTTGTCCACCAGATACTACAATCTCTCCATTAAATCCAGTTTTCTCTAAATATTCTATGGTCTTATCTAATCTGTCTCTTAATGTAGCGGTTAAATTTTCTCCCCTTATTCCAGCCCCTAAAACAACTATATAATCACAAGATTTTAAGGATTTTTTAGGATAGAAAATTATTGCTCCCTCTACTATTATAAATATACTTATGCATATAAGAGCTAAAATCTTCATAGGCTTGTACACCGTTTTAAACCACTGTAATTTTAAAAGCTTATTTATAAAAAGTGTGTATAATATAATGACTACTCCTAAAATTAAATAAAAAGAGCTAAAGGTTGTTTTTCCACTTAAAGCATTAACTAAGATGTAATATAATATACATATTATTCCTAAAAAAATTGAAATAAACTTAATAACTAAACTCTTCACATATATCTCCTTTCTCCAGTTCTCAATATAAAAATTTTATCAAAACCTTCCAGTAAACTATATACAATAATATTACAAAAGTAAATATAAAAAATTACTAAGTATCCTTCTACTTTTCATAATAAATTACCTTTTAGAAAATATGTTTATATGAACTTTAATTTAAAATAAGAGTAAAATTTCTAAAAGAAATATGTTTAAATTTACTATTATATGAAATACTATTAGTGTTTAGACTTTTTTAATTTAAGGAGATGTATTTATGAGTAGTAGAACTGGAATAGTAAAATGGTTTAATCAAGAGAAAGGCTATGGCTTTATTTCTTGTGATGAAGGTGATGATGTATTTGTACATATCTCACAAGTAAAGGAAAAAGGACCTGAAAAAGATTTACATGAAGGTGAAAGTGTTTCTTTTGATATAAGTGAAGGGGAAAAAGGCCCAATGGCTACTAATGTTCAAAAGCTATAAAAACTAAGGCTTAAACCCTGTTAAGTTAAGAAGATCTTTAAAGTTTTTAATAAATATTCCGAGTAAATTCACAATATAATTTATGGTGATTACTCGGAATATTTTTATAGGATTTATTATAACTTTACTAAAGTTTCTTTTAAAAACTCTTACTAACTTCTTATAGAAAATCCTGTGTTTTCTATGCAGTTTTTAATTTCACCTTCACTTGTATGCTCATTAAACATAACTTCTATACTTCCTCTAGCTACATCTACACATACCTTTTGAACACCTTCTAAATTTTCTAGGGCATTTTTAACTTGAGTCTTATTTGTAGAGCTTCCTAATCCATCTACTAAACAATGAATTTTCTCCATATTAATTTCTCCTTTCAAAGTAATGTTCAAAAATAGTATGTGTAATCTAGGCTATTAAAACCGTAGTATTATCTGGTATATTATCATATATCCATTTAGCATTATCTGGATTAAGCCTAATACAGCCATGACTTAGTGCCTCACCAAGCCTACCATCTTTTATATTCTTTCCAGTCTTATCATATAATATTGAATGATAATAATAGCCATCCACTATCCTTGTAGCATATTTTACTGAATAATCTGCTCCAGAAAATCCTGCCTTTCTTCCATTAATAAAGAAAATTCCCTTTCTAGTAGGTGTAGAAGGTTTACCTACTGTGCTAATCCATTTATACATCCTTATCCACTTATTATTAGACTTCTTATAAACATAGGTATATTTAGTTTTTAAATTAGTTACTAAAAGATAACCAGTGCTACTTTCTAGATTGTTTGAATTAACAAAGGAATCCATATCACTATTAAAATTTGTATAATTTAAAGATTTATATTTTTTTAAAGCATTACCATCCAAATTAAATCACCTAAGAAATATTAATACTACATTATTATACTCCTTAGGTGACTTTTAATTTCATATATTATTTTTTAATATTAAAGCTATTATAAAACTTTAATTATTTTTCAAAGGGATAAAGAATTCCCCAGTCTTTTCTAACCTTATTCATAATTTTTATAACATCATAAGTTAACTCTATACTATTAGATTCTTTATTTTCATTTATTTTCTCTTCCATAAAGATAACTTCGTAATCTAAGGCCTTTTCCTCTTCTCCACACTCTATAACTTCTACTGTACCATCTAAGTAGTTTATGGTTGCCTTATTAGCTCTTGGGAAATTATCAATTGTTATAAACCCATTATCACAGGAAACAATTCCTCTCTTAGGCATTTTAGATCTAAAGGCTAGGGATATAGTTGCAATTTCATCTTCCTTTGTCTTTAATATTATTCCAGACTCTTCATCTACACCAGTTTTAGCCTTCTTAACTGTACTTAAGATTTCCTCTGGCATACTAGATAAGAAATATCTTGCAAAGGATAAGGCATAAGTTCCAATATCTAATAGTGCTCCTCCAGCTAAATCAAGATTAAAGAATCTGTTATTTTCATCATATTCCTTGAAGCTTCCAAAGGAAACTTGAACCATATTCACTTTTCCTAAGTCTTCCTTATTTATTTTCTTTATAACCTTTTCATATAAGGGCATATGAAATAAAGTCATTGCCTCTTCTAAAACTAAATTTTTCTCTCTTGCTATTTTTAAGGCTTCTTCTAACTCTCTTTCATTTACAGTTATAGCCTTTTCACATAGAACATGTTTATTATTATTTAAACTTTTTATAATGTACTCATAATGATTACTGTGTGGTGTTGCTATATACACTACATCTATATCCTTGTCTTTTATAATCTCATCATAGCTTCCATAAGCTTTTTTAACATTATTTTCTCTTGCAAATTTCTCTGCTCTTTCCTTATTTCTAGAAGCTACTGCATAAACCTCTCCATTAACCCTATTTAAAGCTTGTGCAAAATCTCTAGCTATACTTCCTGGTCCTAATATTCCCCATTTAAGTTTTTTCATATTCTCAGCTCCTCTTTAATATAAAGTATATTATTTAAGCTTATTTTAAACTAATAATCCACTTAAAGCAAAAGTTATTTAAAAATTAAAAGGACCTAAAATTGGTCCTTTTAAAATCATATATTTTATTCTTAATTAAATTTTGTATAAATAAAAATCTCACGATACACCCTATTAAAATACAACTTTTTATTTAATTAAGCTTTTTAAGTTTCTTACAACTAGACTTTCATCTACATTTCTGTTTCTTGAGCAAACTATAGCTGCTTGTATTACTGTTATTAGTATGGATGTATTTCTTCTGTAAGCAATATATTTATACTCCCAATTATGACTAAACTTCTCTTTAAAACGTCTTAACCCTTTAAAGGAGTAAAGTGCTTGTCCATTCTCATAGAATTGAAGGGCTAATTTTTCATTCCAGAAAGCATATTTAGATAAACCAACATTTGCTAAAGGAGCCATTCCCATGTTGAATATTTCATATCCCTTTTCTTTTCCATACTCAATTAAATTTATGAACATAAAATCCATAACTCCCCTTGGAGTATTTTTACTAAATCTCATTAGATCCACTGAGAAGCTTTCATCATCATACATATACATTATATTAGCAAAGGCTTTTATTTCTTCCTCTCTATCCTTTAAAATAGCTATAGGAGCTTTATTTAAATAATCTTCATCAAAGAATCCCACTGAAAATCCTTTTTCTTTTCTTCCATCTAACCATTCATCTGATATTTCTCTTAAGGAATCTAAAAATTCCTTTGAAAAAGGTGGTTCAACCATGTGGAAAGTGTAACCTTCCTTAGTAACCTTACTTCTTGAAGTTTTTAAACTCTTCATTTTATTTCCTACAACTTTAAATTCTTTTACATCAACCTTAGCTTCTTCTCCAATTTTCATAAAATCATATCCATTAGAATGAAGGTAACTTATCATTTCATCATTAACTTGATAAAAAACTGGTGTGTAACCATAATTATCAGCATACTCACAAAACTTTTCTATTTCCCTAAATAGATTTTCATTATTTCCCACAGGATTTCCTAAAACAAAAAGCTTATCTCCATAGACTTCATATTGAATGAAAAGATCCTTATCTTCATTTAAATAAATATACTTGTCCTTTAAAAATACTAAATGAGTTAGGGAATCACCCTTGTATTCTTCTATTATCTTTTCTACATATTCGCTACACTGATCAAAAGTCTTAACAGGAATTTTTCTTCTTATATTTAAAAAGTAAATAGCTACATATATTACAGTTACTAAAGCAAAAGCTATAAATCCAAATTTATATGCCATCTTATAAGGCATTTTACGAACTATTCCTACATATTTAAGATGCGTTCCAAAGGTAATTAAAATAAAGAAATAAATTGAAAAAGATGCAATTAATATACCTGAATCTATTAAGGTATTTTTACAACTTACAACAAAACTATCCCTATAGAACATTCTCTTACTTAAATATAAAAGGTAAGCTACAATAATTAAAAATACTAGTTCATAAGGATTAATTCCCTTTGTTAAGGATAATATTATTCCTAATATAAATAAAACCATACTTGCTTTGTAAATACTTTTAGCCCTATATTTTAGCATAAGAGCTGCAAGCATTATTAAAAATCCTAATACTACGCTCATTCCAATTGATAAGCCTAATACCTGTTTTCCTAAAATTTCTTTTAATAATTTTATCTTTAATAAATATTGAGGTGCTATATTTGATAAAACTATAATAGCTCCTGATATAAATACTAAAGAAACCACTATCTTATAAGCCACCTTAGAAACTATTTCATAAGGCAATCCGTTAAACTTTTTATTTATTTTACCACCGAAATCATGTACAAAAAGTAATACACCTATAATAGCTGGAACTATGTAATAACTTATTCTATAAAGTATTATAACTAATAGGGTTTGTTCTATTGGAATGCCTAAGACCTCTAATCCAGTCATAAAGGTTAAGTCAAAGGTACCAATTCCCCCTGGAATCATACTGATCATTCCAACAACTGCTGCCTCAATATATATTGGTAAGAAAGTTAAAACACTTATTGATGCTCCTGTTATTCTTAAAGTAGCATAAATTAAAATTATTGTTGTAAGCCACTCTAAAAATGATATGAATATAATACCTAAGGTACTGAAAAACTCTAACTTGTCCTTTGTTTTGCTATATTTATAAGCTGAGTAAATTATAAAACCTGGTGCATATAAAGCTATTATTCCTATGGCATATTTTATTATACCTAGGTTATTCCAAGAGGATATTCTAATCCCCATATATGTACAACAAACTATTGATAAGCCTGTTAAGTTTAAGGCTACTATTTTACCAATTTCTTTTAATAATTTCTTTTTATCATCTACATAATCACCATAAAAATACTGTTTAAAAGCTAAGGATGTAGCTCCTCCAAATCCAAGTAAACTTGCAATGGAACTTGCTATCCAAGAATACTTATATAGCTTTCTATTTTTTAATCTTATTCCAACTTTTCTCTTTAAAATAAAATCGTAGAAAGATAAAGGAATGTAAGAAATTATACCTAATGCTGCAATTATTAATAGGTTTAAAAAGTCTAGTTTATTCCTATACATAAAGAAATATTCTGAATTGAAATTTTTAAATACTGAAGTAAATTCCCTAACTATAAATAGTATTACTACGGAAACGAATGCTATCTTAAAAAATAATTTTAATTTGTCACTTATCTTTATATTTAACTTCACCTTTTGTCCTCCCCATGTTTAAAATCCAAATTTATTATACACTTTACCTTTCTTAATAATCCATTGATTAATATTTCATTTGCATTACAAAAATGTAAGAATTATTTCTCTTGTATAATTTTACTTGTTAAATATTACTTTAATGTTTCACTTTCCTTATTTTTACCTTAAATATAACTAAAAAAGGACCTGTATCAAAATAAGTTTTATTTTTTATATTTTGATACAGTCCCTTAATGCTTTTAGGAATTAATCCTCATTATTTTTTCTACTTTTTATTAAGGCTTTGAAATTCATTCCAAACTCATGAATATATAGAATTACCCCTATTGCTGCTGGCAATATGAAATAACTTATCCTATAAAGTATTATTACTAAAAAGGTTTGCTCTATAGGTACTCCTAAGGCTTTAAAGCCATCTATAAAGGTTAAGTCAAAGGTGCCAAGTCCTCCAGGAACCATGCTAACTATTCCAACTGCTGTAGCTCTTACATAGACATAAAAATATTCTGTTAGTTTTATATGAGCTCCTGTAATAGCTAATATTAAATATATAAGGAGCATATTTAAGGTCCATTCCACAAAGGATATGCCTACAACCTTTAAGGTGAATCCCTCTTCGTCCTTTTTCTTCTTATAATTATATAGTGAATTTATAATAACCAAAGGAGCATAGGCAGAAACTCCATATACTACATATTTTATAAGCCCTAAATTTTGTATATCTTTAAATTCTAAGAGAATATAAATTATACATAATACAGACAATCCAGTTAAGTTTAAAAATATGATCTTTCCAATTTCTCTTAATAGCTTCTTTTTATCCTTAACATGACTTCCATAAAAATATTGCTTAAAAGCTAAGGAGGTCGCCCCTCCAAATCCAAGTAAACTTGCAATGGAACTTGCTATCCAAGAATATTTATATAATTTTATATTGTTAATATCTATTCCAACATTCTTTTTCAAAATAAAATCATAAATAGATAAAGGCATATATGCAATAATACCAGCTATGGCAATTAGAGTTAGCTTAAAAAAATGCAATTTATCTCTATACATATTAAAATAGGTCATATTAAATTCCTTAAACATATTTTTAAATCCAAAGGCCACTAAAACTAATACTACTGCTATAAAAGTTATCTTTAAAAAAAGCTTAACTTTATTATTTACTTTAATTTTCAATTCATTTCTCTCCTTTGCATTTATTAACACATCATTAATATTATTTTACATTAATTTAAATAAAATTCAAAATTAAAAGCGATTTAAAAAAATTTTTAAATCGCTTTTATTAATATAAGATTGTAATATGAAAACTCTCTATACTCTCATTCTCTGCCTATAATCGTTTACATCATTAAAAGAATTTTCTATATTTAAAAAGACATTTTTTAACCTTTCTGAGTTTATTACCATATATTTTGATTTATTACTGCTACCTAAAATTGAGTCATTAGGATATTCAACTATGTATTTTTCCTCATCTATACTATTATTATTTATAACAATTACATCATTGTTTTTTAAAAATATATATAATTTCCTATCACTATCAGTTATTGGTGCAAAGTTCTTTTTTTCCGTAACATCACTTTCATTTAAAACACTTACTACCTCTTCAATACTCTTCTTCTCTAAATCCTTAGGTACATTATGGTAATTTTCATTTCTTTCTTTATTCATATAGTATTTCATTGCCACTACTTCACTTTCCTTCACCTTAAAGGAATTATCTTCTTTAATAAAAATAGAAACAAGAACTCCAAGAATAAGCATTATAATCACTATAGGGAATATTACCTTTTTCCCCACAAAATTACCCCCTATCTATTTATGTTCACATCTACTTATATAATACAACATTTTTTTACAATTTTAAAGTTAACATGTATAAATGGGTGTATTTTCTTTTCTTAAGGATATAATCTCTCAAAGCTCCATTGTATAAATTTAAAAATCAAAATTAAAACTTTTGACTTTAACTTAACTTTTGAAGCTTTAGTAATATCTTAAGCAATTATTATAAATTCTTAGGGAATTCTATTAATTCTAGAAATATGGTTGTGAGTTTTATTGCTATATTTTGATATCTCTCTTTTGCTATTGTTTAAATAATCAACTAAGGTTATTTTATTAAAATTATTTGATTCTACATTTTTTAAATTTAAATACATATTATTTAAGATTTCACTTTGACCTTCTACTGAAAATAACTTTCCATAATCACCTTCAAAATTAGAATATATATTTTCCTCTAATCTTTCTTTCAAGTTTAAAATTAACTCCTCTATGCTTTTAATATACTCTTCCTTAAATAAATCTAAGGCGTATAAAAGTTCTATTTCCATTTTATTTTCTATATTTTCATGTCCTATGAAATTCTCTATATCAATTAAAATTTTATTTTTTAAAAATCCCTTGTTGAAAGATTCTATAAGCTTAAAAAATCTCTTATTTAAGGAAGTATAATCAACCTTTTCACATTTATATGAAACAAGGTTATCTGATTTCTTTATTCCTAATTTATTTAAACTTTCAAAAAAACTCTCATGGATTGCTTTCTCATATTTTTTATAAATATTAAATATTTCCTCATTTACAGAATTTAATTCTAAAATATCATTTTTTATTATATCTACTAGGTCTAAATTAATATCTTCCTTTGAAGATAATTTTATTTCCTTTAATACTACTTTGCTTTTTAAATTAATATTTTCTTTAATTCTTTTAGAAGAACTTTCTAGATAAGTTTTTAATTCTTCTAAGAACTTTTCTTTTAAATCCTTACATTGAATTCCAAAATCAACTCTTAACTCATTGTGATATAAATAATCCCTGTTTAACTCTTCATTATACTCTTTAATAGATTCTAATAATTTATACTTTAAATTTAATAGAACTTCATCTATTAATTCCTCTTCTAAAGATTTAAAATTATCTTTATTTATAGAGTTAAGTTTTATATCTATCTCCTTAAATTCTCTTTTTGCTTTCTTTAAAAAATAGTTTATTTTATTATCCTCCCCATTGCTACTTGCACATTTTTCTAAGGATTCTAATTCTATTTTTAAATCCTTTATATATTCTCTTAACTTTAAAATCATTATTAATAGTTTATTTTCCTTTTCATATTCTTTTATATGCATATATAGCTTTAAAAACTTCTCATTTAAACTCTGTGAATTATAAAAAACCTTATTTTTCTCTTTATCTTTAGAAACTTTTACTTCATATTCTTTAACTAACATTGTTTTCTCCTAAAATAAAACTGCTAAAATGCCTACAATTACTATGCTAATTACTAAAAAGTAATATTTTTTATCTAATTCACTTTTTAACTCTTCATGGAAAAATGGTTCCTCAGGTCCCTTATTCATATTAGATATTTTTCTATCTAAATTATTGACCCTCTCCCCAAGCCTTCTTGTGGCATCTATTACATCAACATTGTACTTATCTATGGCACTATTTAATAATTCCATAGAGTTATTCATATTTGTATTTCCCTCTTCTAAAAGATCCTTTATTTCATTAAACTCTAACTTAATATTATAATTTATCTCTTCAAGGCCTTCCCCCATATATTCCTTAAAGCCTAAAAAATTATCTCTAATTTCACTCTTATCAACCTTTAACCTATTTTCTAGTTTATTGACGCAGTTCATAACTCTTAAGCATTCGCCTTTTAGCATTTTATCCATCTCTTCTATTTTTTCTATATGCTCCTTAGCTATGTGGTTGCTTGTCCTTATCTTTTCACTTAATTCCCTGCCTATTCTTTGTAAATTAGCTATATTTTCAATTCCTTCTTCCTCTGATAATTCCCCTATATTTTTATTTATTCCATCTACTTGCTCCTTTAACCTTTCTATTTCATCATAGGTTTCCTTTGCCTTATCTTTTAAATGGTAAATGTTTTCTTTTGACTTAGTAGATACCTCTTCTATATTATTTAAAAACTCATTAGCTTTTTTCTCAAAGGCTTCTTCCCCTTGCTGAACCCCTAAATTAAAGTCTGCTATAGCTTCATCTAATATTACCTTTAAATTATTTTGTAAACTTATTAAGTTATTTCTATTTATTGTAGCAGTTTTTTCTGAAGTACTTGTAAGGGTCTTTATTAAATTTTCTTCTGTAAGTTTTAAATCCCTATAAATAGATTTATCAAAGACCGATTTACTTATTTCTGAAACTAATTCATTAAATTCATCTATTAAGTTATCTTCATTCCTATTCTCCATAACTTCCTCCTACCCCACTACCTAATATGAGTTTATATACTATAAATCTTCATTTATTACTAAATCTCTTCATTAAAAGTCATAAAATTCAAGCTCTCTTTATAATAATTATACTTTATTTACCATATATGTAAATACTTAAATGTGCCTATTTTAAATAATTTACTTTTTATTTATGTATTCCTAACTTTATAAAATTTAATTAAAGAAATAGCCCTATTTTAGTGCTTAATCTAAAATAGGGCAAAAAAATAAGAGGCTTATAAAAAGTTAATAATAAAAGCTACAAACAGTATGAAGAGAATATCTAGATGAACTTTAGAATTTAAATTATTACGGAGAAGATATTACGTTAAAAAGCTGAGACTGTTAATTTCTTAGGAATACAATCTCACAAAGTTCCATTGGATAAGTTCAAGTTTCCAAATTAAAATTTGGACTTTCACTTAAAATCTAGTAATTCTCTGAATATGTTTGTAGCTTTTATTAAAACTTATTTTTATATAACCTCTTATATATTAGTTATCTGAAAATTTAGCTAAAAGATTTAGTATTTCAGTGTATAACCATATTAAAGTTACCATTAATCCAAAAGCTCCATACCATTCCATGTACTTTGGATATCCATATTGTGAAGCTTTTAGTATGAAATCATAGTCCATTATTAAGCTTGCTGTAGCAATTGCAACAACAAATAGACTAAATCCTATACCAATTATTCCTGAACCATATATAGGTAAAGTTATTCCAAAGAAACTAAGTACCATTCCTAATAAGTAAATAGCTCCAATTGATATTATGGCTATGAAAACTCCTCTGCTAATTCTTCCAGCTATATCTGGAGTTCTTCTATATATAAGTACTGTAGCAACTAAGCATATTATTGTTAAAAGCATAGCTGGGAATACTATTCCAGGAAACATACTTTCAAAGTATCTTGATATAGAACCTAAAAGAACACCTTCAAAAGCTGCATAGAAAACTGCTGTAAACTGTGCAATCTTTGGTATGAATGATGTTAATAGTCCTAAAATTAATGATCCTCCTAGTGAAACCACTAAAGCACTTTTATAATTCACATCTGGATTTTGAAAAGCTATCCAACTATAAACAAAAGCGACACCTAAAATAGCTGTCATTATTAATATTTTTACTATAGTTCCTCCAACTGTCATGGTTGTTCCATCACTAACAGCCTTTTCAAACCCGGCTGCTAATGCAGGATTTGATTCTCTTCTCATGTTTCTACCTCCTATACAAATATAAGTAATTTATTATAGTTTAAATTATAAAGTAAAAGTATGTCAATTATGTTTCATTTATGGCTAGAATGAAAATTAATATTAATTTAATGATTAAATTTAATTTTTATAGTATCTAATTCTTTAAGATTATTATAATCATATTTCTTTGTTTAATATTAATCTTCATCTAAATCATTCCAACTGTCTAAGCAATAACTCCAAAGGTGCTCCTTTACTATATTTCTACTTTTACATTTTGGACATTCTTTATTTTCCTTAAAAAATAAAATTCTTTTTAAGATTCCTATATTAAAAGTATTCCCACAATTAATACAAATAAAACCATAGGTACTTAATATCCAAAGTCTAAATAAAAATATTTCTAGAAATACATAAATTAAAAATAAAATAAACTTAAATAAATTAATAGGTTTTAATATATAAAAAATTATGGCTGTTGAAATTACTATAATAGTAAAGATTAATAGAGTTAATTTATTTTTTTTAAATTTCATATGAAACTCTTCCTTAAGAATTGCTAAATATTATTTTGCTCTTCTTTTCTTAAATAAGAATCAATGGACTTTGCAGCTTTTTTTCCTGCTCCCATAGCAAGAATAACTGTAGCTGCTCCTGTAACAGCATCTCCTCCTGCATAAATTCCCTTTAAGGAGGTTTTTAAGCTTTCTTCATCTACAAGGAGACATCCTCTCTTATTTGTCTTTAATCCCTTTGTGGCATTGGATATTAAAGGATTAGGAGAAGTTCCTAAGGACATTATTACACTATCTACTTCCATAATAAACTCTGAATTTTCAATTTCAATTGGTCTTCTTCTTCCTGAAGAATCTTCCTCTCCAAGTTTCATCCTTATACACTTTATACCCTTTACCCAACCCTTTTCATCAGTTAAAATTTCAGTAGGATTAGTTAAAACATCTAAAATAACTCCTTCTTCCTTAGCATGATGAATTTCTTCTAATCTAGCTGGCAGCTCCTTTTCACTTCTTCTATAAATTATGTGAGTTTCTGCTCCTAATCTTAAGGAAGTTCTAGCTGCATCCATGGCAACATTTCCTCCACCAACTACAGCAACCTTTTTTCCTAAATTTAAAGGAGTATGGCTTTCATTTTTAAAAGCCTTCATAAGATTTACCCTAGTTAAAACTTCATTGGCTGAAAAAACTCCATTGGCATTTTCCCCTTTAATCCCCATGAATTTTGGAAGACCTGCTCCAGAACCTATAAAGACAGCCTTAAATCCTTCATTTTCTATTAATTCATCAATGTCCACAGTTTTACCAACTACCACATTGTTTTCTATTTTAACTCCTAGTTTTTTTATTTCCTCTATTTCATACTTAACTACATCCTTCTTTGGCAATCTAAATTCTGGAATTCCATAAACTAAAACCCCTCCAGATTCATGTAATGCTTCAAAAATAGTTACTCTATATCCTAGTTTAGCTAGTTCTCCTGCACAGGTTAAACCAGCAGGGCCACTTCCAATAACAGCTACCTTCTCTAAAATCTTTTCACTCTTTTTTAAAGATCTTAATTTATTATTTCTTGCAAAGTCTGCTATGAATCTTTCTAATTGTCCAATGGCTAATGGTTCTCCCTTTATTCCTAAAACACACTTCCCTTCACATTGAGATTCTTGTGGACAAACTCTGCCACATACAGCAGGTAAAGCATTATATTTTGACAATTCTTCAAAAGAAGCAGAAAAATCTCCTTTCTTTATGAAAGATATAAAACTTGGTATATTTACAGAAACAGGACATCCTTCCACACACTTAGGGTTTTTACATCCTAAACATCTATTTGCCTCTTCAATAGCCTCTTCTTCTCCATATCCTAGAGAAACCTCCTTAAAGTTTTTCCCTCTTTCTATTGGATCTTGCTCCCTAGATTTAACTCTTTTCTTTTTTAAATTACTCATTTTTCAAATCACCTCTACATCCACATCCACCATGACTATGGGTATTTCCCTCTTTAAGTTTTAAAAAAGCTCTTCCCTCTTCTGTTTTGTAGATAGCTTGTCTTCTAATAGATTCATCAAAATCTACTAAATGCCCATTAAATTCTGGTCCATCAACACAAGCGAACTTAACTTCTCCTCCTACTGTAACCCTACAAGCACCACACATTCCAGTTCCATCAACCATTATGGGATTTAAGCTTACAGTGGTAGGAATATTTAATTCCTTTGTAAGAATGCACATAAACTTCATCATTATCATGGGTCCAATTACAATTGCTCTATTATAATTTATGCCCTTATTCTTAACTAAATCTTCTAAAAGTTCAGTTACTCTCCCCTTAAATCCATAACTTCCATCATCAGTAGCTATATATAGATTTTTAGAAACCTCCCTAAGTTCCTTTTCAAAGATTAATAATTCCTTATTTCTAGCTCCAACTATAACATCTGCTAAAATTCCATGGTTATATAGCCACTTTACTTGAGGATATACAGGTGCAGCTCCAACTCCACCAGCTACAAATAATATTCTTTCTTTTTTTAACTCTTCTAAATCTTCATATATAAAGTCACTTTCTCTTCCTAAAGGGCCAAGAAAATCATGTATATAGTCACTTTCATTGTATTTTCCAAGTTCTAAGGTGCTAGCCCCAAGGCCTTGAACAACAATGGTTACACTTTTATCTTCCTTATTATAATCAGCTATGGTTAAAGGAATTCTTTCTCCTTCTTCATCTGCTCTAAGTATTATAAATTGCCCTGGCTTAGCCTTATTAGCTACTCTAGGTGCTTCTATCTTCATTAAATAAACAGAGTCATTTAAATATCTTTTTTCTAAAATTTTAAACATCTAACTAAACCTCTCCCAAAAAATATTTTATTCTCCCACCTAAAAAATAGGATTGTATCAAAGAACTCATAAAATTTATAACTTTTATCTTTGAGTTTTAACACAATCCTCTTATCTTTACCTTATTTTAACTAGAAAAAATTTATTCTTTAAAAATCCACATCACTGCCGTAATATGCACAAGTATATAATTTTTCCATAGTCTCATCATCAATCTCCCTTGGATTTGATCCTGTACATGGATCTAAAACAGCATTATGAGCTATAAATTTAAGGTTAGCTTTAAATTCATTCTCATCTATTCCATACTCTTTCATTGATGAAGGTATATTTAATTCCTTATTAAACTTATTTATTAAATCTATTAGGGCATCTGTTAACTCTCTTTCACTTTCTCCCTTTAATCCAATATGTCTTGCAATTTGAGCATATCTATCTTCACAAGCTTTTCTATTATATTTAATTACATATGGCAAGAAGATAGCATTAGCACATCCATGTGGTATATGGAATACGGCACCTACCTTATGAGCCATAGAATGTACTATTCCTAAAAGAGCATTAGAGAAGGCCATTCCTGCTAAACATTGAGCCTCATGCATTTCTCCCCTAGCTTCCATATCTCCCTTATATGAATTTACTAAGTGCATCTTAACCATTTCAATTGCCTTTAAAGCTAAAGGATCTGTAAAGTTTGATCTTAAACTTGCAGTATAAGCCTCAATAGCATGAGTTAAGGCATCCATTCCTGTATGCGCTACTAACTTCTCTGGCATAGTTTCTGCTAAGCTAGGATCAACAATGGCTATATCTGGAGTTATTTCAAAGTCTGCTAAAGGATATTTTATCTTAGCCTTATAATCAGTTATTACTGAAAAAGCTGTTACCTCTGTAGCAGTTCCAGAAGTTGATGGAATAGCTACAAACTTTGCTTTTCTTCTAAGCTTAGGTAATCCAAAAGGAATAATAGCCTTTTCAAAAGTAAAATCAGGATACTCGTAGAAAATCCACATAGCCTTTGCTGCATCAATAGGTGAACCTCCTCCTATGGAAACTATCCAGTCTGGATTAAATTCTTCCATTTCCTTTGCACCCTTCATAACAGTTTCTACTGATGGATCTGGTTCTACTCCTTCAAAAACCTTTGTTTCCATATTAGCTTCCTTTAAATAACTTAAAACCTTATCTAAAAAGCCAAATCTTTTCATTGATCCGCCACCAATAACTATAAAAGCCTTTTTACCTTCTAAGCTCTTTAACACCTCTAAAGAATCTTTTCCATGATATATGTCCCTTGGTAAAGTAAATCTTGCCATACTAATAATTCCTCCCAAAATAATATATTCTTAACAAAAAAACAAAGGGTATGTATCAAATAATCTTTTATAAAACTTACAAACATTATGAAGAGAATATCTAGATGAGCTTTAGAATTTAAATTATTACGGAGAAGATATTACGTTAAAAAGCTGAGACTGT
>OIFN01000145.1_pt1 | contig 44778 bp, 17 predicted proteins | sample 1582091 | NCBI WGS metagenome assembly OIFN01 (sample SAMN07501064, study PRJEB24779) | human gut metagenome
TACACACTTCTAAGCCGTGGGTCGGGGGTTCGAATCCCTCCTGGATCACCAAAGAAATAAGCGGATAGCTCGTAATGGGCTATCCGCTTTTGCATTGCTATTTTAAAATAGAACAGGCCTGTACTAATTTGAAGGGCCCTATGTATAGGTCTTGTTAGAAATAGAACAGGCCTGTACTAATTTGAAGGGCCCTATGTATAGGTCTTATTAGAAATAGAACAGGCCTGTACTAATTTGAAGGGCCCTATGTATAGGTCTTGTTAGAAATAGAACAGGCGTGTACTAATTTGAAGGGCCCTATGTATTGGTCTCGTTAGAAATAGAACAGGTCTGTACTAAATTGAAGGACCCTATATATGTGCCTTGTTAGAAATAGAACAGGCGTGTACTAATTTGTGGGCCCCTATATATGTACCTTGTTAGAAATAGAACAGGCCTGTTCTAATTTATAGAACCCTATGTATCTCTGTTAAATTATTAATTCGCATCTATCTCTACATTTGCATCTATCTCTACGGTATTCTTCTGTAACCATTGCACAAGTTCTATATTTGTCATATTACCTGCGGCAACATCGATAATCATGTTTTCTACGTCTTGTTGTGTTGCCGTAATATCGAATCCATTGATAATTAAATACACATACATGCTATGCAATGCTGTTCGTTTATTTCCATCCGTAAAAGGATGATTGTTGGCTAAGCCATAACATAATTGTGCCGCTTTGTCGTAGATGGATGGGTATAGATCGTTTTCCATAAAGGTTTGAAAGGGGGTATAGACGGCTGATGCTAATAGGTTTTCATCGCGTACGCCTGGTGAAAGGACAAATGCACTTTCTAGTTGGGCGTGGAGTTCATAGATATCTTGTAAGGTGAATTGGATATTAGATGTATTCATTTGTTCTCCAATGCTTTATAGAGTTCATAATTTCGTTTTAGTACTTGCTGGGAAATGTCTTTAATACGCTTCGCTAGCTCTTTGTTGTTAGCACTTGTTATGATAGGTGTGTTGTGGAGTGCGGTGGAATCGGTATGGGGTGAAGAATGTTGTGCCATAGTTTGATCTCCTTTGATATATTTGACTTTTTTTCTATTATATAGGGAATAAATCAATACAAACAATAGAAATTTGATAAAACAAGCAAAAAAATATAAATAGGGAACCTCCTATAAACCTAGTATTTATCTGTACTTTTACCAATAAAATTATATTTGTCAAAATAAAAGTCAAGAAAAGTCAAAAATTTATACTTTGACCTATTGACTTTTTGACTTAATAAGATTATTATAATGACATAAGGTTAAAGAAACCTAGAAATAAAGCAAGAAATTAAAGAGACTTAAAAGGTCAAACAGATATACTTGTAGTAAAAAAGTGAGGTAATTTATATGAACAACAATTTCAATAACTTTGGTAGCGAATTTGGTAGCATGAATGATTTGTTTAATCAATTGATGAGTAATATGGGAGGTTATTCCACAGAAAACCGTCGTTATAAAATTAATGGTCGTGAAGTAACTCCTGAAGAGTTTGCTTATTATCGTCAAACAGGTCATTTGCCTACTAATGAAGAAATCCAAGCAGCACAAGCTGCAGCTCAACAAGGCAAAATGAAAAAGGATGGTATCCTTGCTCGTTTAGGTACGAACTTAACAGACGAAGCTCGTAATGGTAAGCTTGATCCTGTTATCGGTCGTAACAAAGAAATTCAAGAAACTGCTGAAATCTTAGCACGCCGTACAAAAAACAACCCAGTTCTAGTCGGCGATGCTGGTGTTGGTAAAACAGCTGTTGTAGAAGGCTTGGCACAAGCAATCGTAAATGGCGATGTTCCAGCAGCGATTAAAAATAAAGAAATCATTTCCATCGATATTTCTGGTTTGGAAGCTGGTACTCAATACCGTGGTTCCTTCGAAGAAAATATCCAAAACCTTATCAAAGAGGTTAAGGCTGCTGGTAATATCATCTTGTTCTTCGACGAAATCCATCAAATCTTGGGCGCTGGTTCCACAGGTGATGGTCAAGGCTCTAAAGGCTTAGCAGATATTTTAAAACCTGCTTTGTCCCGTGGTGAAATGACTGTTATCGGTGCTACTACACAAGATGAATACCGTAACACAATCATGAAAAACGCAGCACTTGCTCGTCGTTTCAATGAGGTAAAGGTAAACGCACCATCTGCAGAAGATACTTTCAAAATTCTACAAGGCATCCGTCCATTGTACGAAGCGCATCACAACATTGAATTGCCAGATGCTGTTTTGAAAGCAGCTGTAGATTATTCCGTACAATATATTCCTCAACGTAGCTTGCCAGACAAAGCAATCGACTTGATCGATGTAACAGCAGCTCACTTGGCATCTCAACATCCTGTAACTGATATTAAAACATTAGAAGCAGATATTGCAGATGCTAAAGCAAAACAAGAAGAGTTTGCGCAAAAAGAAGATTACGAATCTGCTATTAACGAAAAGATGCGTATTCAAAAATTACAAGAAGAAATCGACAAGCATACTGATAATCAAAAGGTTGTGGCTAAAGTTAACGATGTAGCCGAAGCGGTAGAACGTATGACTGGTATCCCTGTTTCTCAAATGGGTGCATCCGATATTGAACGTTTGAAAGATATGAAATCTCGTTTACAAGCACATGTCATCGGTCAAGATAAAGCAGTAGAAGCTGTTTCTAAAGCTATCCGTCGTAACCGTGCAGGCTTTGACGAAGGTAACCGTCCAATCGGTAGCTTCTTATTCGTAGGTCCTACTGGTGTTGGTAAAACAGAATTGGCTAAACAATTAGCGCTTGATATGTTTGGTAACAAGGACGCTATCATCCGCTTGGATATGTCCGAATACAGTGATCGCACAGCGGTTTCTAAATTGATTGGTGCTACAGCTGGTTATGTTGGTTATGAAGATAACTCCAACACGTTGACTGAACGCGTTCGTCGTAATCCATATTCCATCGTATTGTTCGACGAAATCGAAAAAGCAGACCCTCAAGTTATTACATTACTTCTTCAAGTATTGGACGATGGTCGCTTAACAGATGGTCAAGGTAACACAGTAAACTTCAAGAATACTGTTATCATTGCTACATCCAATGCAGGTTTCGGTTATGGCAGTGACAATGATGATGAAAACAAAGTCGATGTAATGGACCGCATTGCTCCATTCTTCCGTCCTGAATTCTTGAATCGTTTCAATGCTGTTATCGAATTCAATCAATTGAGTAAAGAAGATTTGAAGAAAATCGTTGATTTGATGCTCGACCAAGTTAACAAAACTTTGGCTAAAAAACAAATTACCTTAGATGTAACTGACGCAGCTAAAGATTTGTTGATGGAACAAGGTTATGACAAAACAATGGGCGCTCGTCCATTACGTCGTGTTATCGAATCCGAAATTCGCGATAATGTAACTGATTACTACTTGGATCACATCGATGCGAAACACTTGTTGGCTGATGTTGTAGATGGTCACATCGTAATCAGCGACAAGGATGCTGCTAACACATCCGATGCTAAATCCGATGATGACAAATCTGCAGACCACAGCAAACAAGCTGATGATGCTGCATCCAAGGACAATAAATAATCGGTAGGCTATTGACCCTTTCATTGAATCCCTTACAACTCTCTCCATATACACACAAATAACAATAGTCCTATTGATTGTGAAAGCACTCGACATTACGTCGAGTGCTTTTTTGCGTTATTATATGAATTTTGTATACATGACAAAAATCATTGATAACGTATCAATATATTTTGTATAATCATATTACTATATTCTATAGAATTTAAAGAAAAGATGAAGAATATAAGGGAAAGCAAGCATATAAGAAAGATGAAGAACGAGAGGAGCATAGTGATGTCACATTATATAGATTTAAATAGCGATTTAGGTGAAAGCTTTGGCAATTACACATTAGGCATGGATAGTGAGGTGTTAAATCACGTCACTAGTGCCAATGTGGCTTGTGGTTGGCATGCCGGGGATCCTCTCATCATGGAGGCCACTGTTAAGATGTGCAAGGAGAAGGGCGTAGCCGTAGGGGCTCATCCGGGATATCCTGATTTGATGGGATTTGGGCGCCGCAAGATGGCGGTGAGTCCTGATGAGGCACGGGCGTATATGATCTACCAACTCGGTGCGTTGCAAGGATTTTGCAATCAGTACGATGTAGAGTTGCAGCACATGAAATTGCATGGTGCCTTTTACAATATGGCGTGTGTAACACCGGACATAGCCGATGCAGTGCTAGATGGATTGCAAGCGGTCAATTCCAAGGTTCGTGCCATGGTGCTCAGCGGTAGTTATATCGCTAAAGAGGCAGAGCGACGAGGTATTCCAGTGATACAAGAGGTCTTTGCGGACCGAGGGTATACAGAGGAAGGCACCTTGGTACCCCGTACGGAAGAGGGGGCTTTCATAAAAGACCCACAAGAGGCATTAGAACGAGTGCTCATGATGGTGCAAGAAGGCAAGGTTGTAACGAATACGGGTAAAACAATCGATATTGCAGCCGATTCCGTATGCGTTCATGGCGATAATCCAAAAGCAATAGCTTTCACAAAGTATATTCGTGAAGGCCTCACTAAGGCAGGTGTCGTGGTAGCGAATTTTCAGAATCGATAGATTACAATCGATTGTATAAGAATAGATAGAATCAGAATAGATAAAAGGAGTCAGTATGAAACCGATTACAGGTAAAGCAAGTTTATCTGTCCTCTTAGGGGCAGCATTTTTGATGGCCACGTCGTCCATTGGGCCAGGATTTATGTTACAAACGGCGGCGTTTACAGGCCAGTTACAGGCGGATTTTGCGTTCGCCATTGTGGTGTCCGTTATTTTCTCCATCATTGCACAGCTCAATGTATGGACCATCATCGGCATATCCCAAATGCGGGGCCAAGATATTGCGAATAAGGTCTTGCCAGGCCTTGGTTACTTCGTAGCGTTCTTGATTTCTCTTGGAGGCCTTGCGTTTAACATCGGCAATATTGGTGGTGCGTCTATGGGCCTTAACATCGTATTCGGTATCGATACGACGACGGCAGCAGCCATCAGTGGTATCTTGGGTATTCTATTATTTGCATCCCCTAAAATGGGTGGCGTTCTCGATAATACGGCGAAAGTGTTGGGTACAGTGATGCTCGTACTCATCGGTTATGTAGCGTTTTCTACTAATCCTCCTGTAGCAGAGGCCGCAACCCATGCCATTGTGCCAACCAATTACCCTTGGCTAGCTACGATTACCCTTATCGGCGGTACCGTAGGTGGGTACATTACATTCTCCGGCGGCCATCGGTTGATTGATGCAGGCATTACAGGTCGTGAACATTTAAAAGATGTGCGTCGCGCTGCCTTCATGGGCATGTCCGTAGACGCCATTGTTCGTATATTGTTATTCTTAGCCGTACTCGGCGTAGTATCCATGGGCTTTGCGTTAGATCCAAAGGACCCAGCAGGTTCTGCGTTCTTACTTGGTGCTGGTGAAATCGGTCATAAATTATTCGGTATCGTATTCTTCTGTGCAGCGTTGACATCTGTTGTGGGTGCTGCCTATACATCGGTATCCTTCCTTAAAACCTTGTTCAAAGTGGTAGAACGGTATGAAAAATTGACCATCATGGCATTCATCTTCGTTTCCACATGCATTCTTATCTTTATCGGTAAACCAGCTACGCTGTTAATCGTGGCGGGTTCTGTGAATGGTTTGATCTTGCCTGTTACCTTAGCTGTAATGCTATTGGCAACGCGTAAGACGAATATCGTAGGGGACTATAAGCACAATCCAATTCTATTCTATACCGGCTGGATCGTCGTGCTTGTGACTGCTTATATCGGCGTTACATCCTTGCAAGGTATTGCAAAATTATTAGGTTAGGGGGCACGTATGAATCCCACAATTTCTCCGGTTGGGGATAGTGCTATCTCCATCAAATTTGGTCAAGTTATTGACCCTAAGATTAATCAGCGTATCCGTCAGACTGTGGCGGGTATTGAAAGCCTCCATTTAGAGGGGATTATTGAGATGGTGCCTACTTATTGTGCGCTTCTCATTCAGTATGATGCGCTGCGCTACACCTATGCTGAGCTGTGCCACATTCTTGAACCTATTTGTACGCAGCCTATCCAATCTGATGAAAGTGAACTAGTGACGGTCGTAGAGATACCGACCGTCTATGGTGGTGAATTTGGTCCAGACCTTGGATTTGTAGCATCTCATAATCACCTTACAGAGGCCGACGTGGTGAGCATTCATAGCGGCACGGATTACCTCGTGTACATGATGGGCTTTATCCCCGGCTTTACCTATTTAGGTGGCATGGATCCGCGCATCGCTACGCCGAGATTGTCTTCGCCGCGCACGCATATTCCGGCAGGATCTGTAGGTATCGCAGGGGAGCAGACCGGCACCTATCCGTCGGATTCCCCTGGAGGATGGCAAATTATAGGACGCACGCCTCTGTCCATGTACGATGCATCCCGTGAAGAGGCGGCCCTTCTTAAGGCGGGCGACTATGTGCGCTATGTTCCTATTGATGAAAGTGAGTTCCACTGTATTAAGAAATTGGGCTCTTCCTTTAAGCCCGTTGTACATCATGTAAAGGTAGGTGACCTCCGTGGCGGTAAGTGAATATAAGAATGCGTCATTTGAGGTGGTTGCGCCTGGTATGATGACCACTGTGCAAGACGGAGGGCGCGTAGGCTTTCAACAATATGGTATGCCCGTGGCCGGTCCTATGGATGGTGAAAGCTATGCTATCGGACAAGCCCTTGTAGGGAATACGACACCAGTAGGTGCTTTGGAGTGTACCGTACTCAGCCCTACGCTCAAGGTGAAAGGTACATGCATTGTTGCTTTCACAGGCGCCGATATGCAGCCTACCATTAATAATGTTGAGGTGCCGCGGTACATTCCTTTTGTCTGTCATGACGGCGATGTCATCTCTGGCAGCTTTAGCCAATGTGGGGTGCGCATGTATATTTCCTTCGCCGGGGGCATCGATGTGCCCGAAATCAACGGCAGCGTGGCGACACATACAAAGGCGAATATTGGCGGATTTGAGGGACGTCCCTTAGTGGCGGGCGATGAAGTGCGTTTAAAGGACTGTACGCGTGATATTATAGTCTGCGAATATACTAGAGAATCAAATCATTTATTTAATACGGTTCTATTTAATCGGGGCGGCCGTGAATGCCATGAACCGCTGCGCGTTGTACTGGGCTCGCAAGCTAAGTACTTTACAGAAATGGGTATTCGTAATTTTAGCACTGAGCTCTATACATTGACCATTCAATGCGACCGTATGGGATTTAGATTAGATGGGGCGCCTGTTGAACACATCGACGGCGCCGATATCATCTCCGATGGCGCTGTATTTGGATCCATTCAAGTTCCATCTGATGGTAATCCAATTATCCTCATGGCTGATCGACAAACAACAGGGGGCTATACGAAAATTGGCACCGTTATTACCGCCGATTTGCCTAGATTGAGCCAGTTGCCTATTGGGGATGGAATTACCTTTGATATTGTATCTGTGGAAGAGGCACAAGAGATGTATAGGGCATATATGCAAAATTTGCATAGCAAAATTCGGCTAGCTTTTGCACAAAGTACATTTGTATTTTCTCTAAAAACAATAATATAATACGTAAAAAACGACTGGTTTATAAGTTTACACATAATTTTGTATGTATATGTATTTTATGAAAGCCACTCTTTGTAGTAAGGAGTGGCTTTTTTGTTTATAAAGTATAAATAAATATTAAATAATTTATCTGATTACTTAAAAATATATCGATACATTTTCTTAAACAAAAATCTTCTATAAAAAATGAGAATAAAATGAACCAATTTGGTATAGCATAAGTTGTGTGAAATCAATAATGGATTGATAATGAGAATGACAGAAATACTACATATAATGAAAATACATGCGATATGAATTAAAATACATAAAGATTTCATATAGAACATAGTGAATATAAGTAAAATACAAAAATAGACAAAATTCGAAATAGGAATTAAATATTCTTAATCCGTATAATTTACAATTGAGAAATATGAGGGGGGTATGATAGAATAATGAAGTCAAATTCATAGTTTTTTAGAAGTGAATGAATTTTATTGCTCTACAAAGAGCTAAACTTCATTATGTTTTTGAAAATATATTTCATGTAGTTGAGAGGTTAGTTAGCAAAAAGGAAGCGGAAATGAATAAAATCTTTAAAGTTATTTGGTCTAAGTCAAAACAATGCTATGTCGTTGTATCTGAATTGGCAAAGAATACAACAGGGAAAAAGAAAATTGTTGTGGCTAGTGTATTTGCAGCATTGGCAATGATGGGAGCTGTACAAGATATAAGTGCAAATAGCTATTCAGCTGGTGGTGGTACTACGGGTGCAGTTGGAAATGACCATATTGCTATTGGTAATGGTGCTAGCGCACCAGGCACTGGTTCCAATGGTGCTAATACGGCAATTGGTAAACGTGCTACAGCCTCTGGTGGTAATGATACGGCTGTTGGGGTAAGTAGTAGTGCAACTGGTAATGGGTCATCTGCTTATGGCCAAAGTGCTAATGCATCTGGTAGTGGTAGCGTTGCTATTGGTTATATGTCTGAGTCTTCTGGACGACGTGCGGTTGCTCTAGGTGGTGATGCGAATGGTACTAAGGTTACTGCATCAGCAGAATATGCAACAGCAATTGGTTCTGGTGCCCAAGCTAAAGATGTAAATGCTACTGCATTGGGGGCAAACTCCACAGCAATAGATGAAGCAACCATCGCTATTGGTAAAAATGCTACGGCAGGAAATACAGCATTCCTTGCAACTGGGGCTATAGCTATTGGTGATACTGCTATAGCTGAAAGATTGGATTCGGTGGCAATTGGTAAGAGTACAGCGGCTAAAGGCATAGCATCAACAGCTATTGGTGAAAATGCTCAAGCCGATAAAGATAATGATAATGCACTAGGTAATAATGTTCATGCACGTGGTGGCGGATCTAGTGCGGTTGGTTATTTAGTTAATACGTCGGGTAATCAAGCCTTTGGTGCCGGTTCTAATACTACTGTATCCGGTACTGCTGCTGTTGGTATCGGGTATATGAATAAAGCCTCTGGAGATCGTGCAATTAGTATTGGTGCAGATGATAATGGTAAAAATAACACTGCATCGGGTGATGCATCAATTGCCATTGGTAAAGCAGCGAATGCAGGTGGTACAACTGCTGCTGCTAGCTCTATTGCTATCGGTGATAATGCAGCAGCATCTGGTGTTGCAAGTACTGCAGTTGGTAAAGCAGCTTTAGCAGATAAAGATAATGATAGTTCTTTTGGTAATAGTTCTCATGCTAGTGGCGGCGGTTCATCTGCTATTGGTTATTTAGTTACTACGAGTGGTAACCAGGCTTTTGGTGCTGGCTCTTTTACAACTGTATCTGGTCCAGCTGCAGTAGGTATTGGTTATAGCAATGAAGTTATTGGTGATCGGGCTGTTGCAATTGGTAGTGCTTTAGATGGCGTTAAAACAGGAGTTTCTGGTAATTATGGTGTAGCTATTGGTGCTGCTGCACGAGCTAAAAACCTAGAAGCTACTGCAATCGGTAAAAAAGCACTCTCTAGTGGTCAAAGTGCTATTGCTATCGGTAGTGATACTAGCTCGGTAGGCAACTATGCAATTTCTATTGGTGTTGAAGCAAATGCCTCCAAAAGTGATGCTATTGCAGTAGGTCGTAAATCTACAACTTCTGGAGATACTGCAATGAGTTTAGGCTATAAAGCGGGAGCTTCAGGTGATTATTCTAGTGCTGTTGGTCAGGAAGCAAATTCATCAGCATTAAACTCATTAGCATTAGGTCGTAAAGCCAATGCTTCATTAGCGAATGCAGTGGCTCTTGGTAGTAATTCTACAACAGCTACAAATGCAACAAGCGAAGGTTCTGTAACAATTGGTGGTAAGAATATAACTTGGATGGGTGGTGTTCTTAATTCAGCAAACACACCGGTAGGTATGCAAGTATCTGTTGGTGCAAGTGGTGCAGAACGACAAATTAAGAACGTAGCAGCAGGTAAGGTGGATGCAACAAGTACTGATGCAATCAATGGCTCTCAATTGTATGCGGTAGCAGATGTGTTGCGTACAAAATATGTATCTATTAATTCTACAATAAGTAATAACCAAAATAATGATGGCGCGACAGGAAGTAACTCTGTAGCAATTGGCCCTGATGCAGCCGCAACAAAGGCTGATTCTGTTGCGATGGGTAGAAGTGTTAAAGCTAATGGTCAACAAAGTATTGCTGTTGGTAAATCTGCAGAGGCAAAACAAGACTACAACGTAGCTATTGGTAGTGAAGTGGTAGCCGATGGTGATAATAGCGTAGCTATGGGCCGATATGCATCCTCTACAGGTACTGCAGCTCTTGCTATTGGTGCATATGGTAATAATAAATCGACAGCAAGCGGAAATTATAGTATTGCTATTGGTCGTGATGTGACAGCAAGTGGTGTAGATTCAATTGCTACTGGTCGTGATTCTAAAGCCACTGCAGAAAAAGCTCTTGCATATGGTGCAAATGCACAGGCTTTAGCAACTAATTCCATTGCAATTGGTGCGGACTCTCAAGCTAATGTAGAAAAAGGAATTGCGCTCGGCGCAGGTTCTAAGGCTAATGTAGCTTCTGGTGTTGCTGGTTATAATGCTAATACAGAAAATATTGCTCGTACAGATAAGTATTCTGGTCTAACTGGCGTGGCATTGAATAGTAACTTAGGAGCTCTATCAGTTGGTGTAACTGATGCTAGTGGTGCTGCTACTAGCACACGACAAATTGTAGGTGTTGCAGCTGGTCAGGCCGATACTGATGCAGTTAACGTAGCACAATTGAAGAGTGTTAACCTAGCTTTCACAGGCAATTCTGGTAGTGGGGACGTTAATTTATCTAATAGTAAATTAGCTGTTGAAGGTGGTACTGATTCCTTTATTACTACTACGGCTGCTAATAAGAAATTAGAGATTAATACAACACAAGGTAAGTTGAAAACTACGTCTGGTACTGTATCTGTTGATGGTAATAATGGTTTAGCAGTTGCTCAGAATGTAGCAGATGTTATTAATCAAGTTAGTGCTGACCAATCCATCAAATATAAAGCTAATGGTACAGGGACTAATAGCGTTAAACTATCTGATGGTTTAAACTTTAAAGATGGTACTACTACAACAGCAACGGTAGATGCAAATGGTGAAGTATCCTTTGATCTTAATACGGCAACAAAGACTCAAATCAGTAATAATACTACTGACATTACTGCTAATAAAGGTAAAATTGCGACTAACACCACTAATATTGCAGCTAATACAACTGCGTTAGCTAGAAATATTTCCCTTGGTGCAGATAGTGGTATTGCATCTAGTCAATCCTTAAAAGATGGTAATGTATCCTTTGCGGTAAAAGGTGCTACTGGAGATTATATATCTACCAACATGAATGGTAGCGCTGTAGAGATTTCTACAAAGCGTGCAACTATCAATAGTAATGCCACAACAGGTGAAGCTTCGGTAACTGGAAATGATGGTCTTGCGACAGCTCAAAATGTTGCTGATGCGATTAATGCAGCAACAGATAAAGCAAAAGCTGCCTCTGCGTGGAAGCTAACAACAAATTCTAGCACTACAGATACAACATCTGTAGGTGGTGGAGATACGGTCAATCTTGTTAATGGTGATAACATCGAAATTACACAAGATGGTACAAACAAAAAGAAAATTACTGTGGCCACTAAGAAAGATATCACCGTTGATTCTGTAACAGCGAAGAATACGGTTACTGTGGGTTCTGGTGCTAATGCAATTACCTTGAACGGCGCCACGGGTGCTGTATCTGGTAATTCCTTCACAGCTGGCAATACTGTTATTACTACAACTGGTTTGACGAGTGGTACGGGTACAAATGCTGTTTCCTTTGGTACGAATGGCATTAGTGCTGGGGGTCAAGTTATCTCTAATGTAGCTAGTGGCACTGTAAATAACAATGCTACTGATAATTCTAATGCAGCTAACATTGGTGATGTGAAACAGGCTGTAGCTAATTTGTCTCAAAATCTCAATATTACGGATGGCACACATGACGGCACTGTAGACCTTAAAAACCAAAAACTTAATGTAGCTGGTGCTAATGGCGTAACGGCGACTGTTAATAACCAAACGATTACAGTTGGTTTAGATACTGACACTGTTAACGCTACAACAAAGGGAATTGGCCTTACTGGAGATACTGGTTCCACAGGTAATAAATACCTTAAAGATGGGGATGTATCCTTTGCCGTAACAGGGGATAGCAATTTGGTGAGCACTAAAGCCACTACTACTGGTGTACAAGTATCGGTTGATAGTGCAAAAATTAAGGATTTAGCTGCTGGTGCAGTAACGGTGAGCAAGGATGCGCAAGCCGATAATCCGATTACTGTAACCCCGACATCAGGTACTAACTCCAAGGATTATGCAATCGGTATCGATACAACCAAATTGGCATCTAAAACGGAGTTAACCTATCGAGCTAATAATGCTGCAGATGCTAATGCGAAGAAGGTGTCATTATCTAAAGGTCTTAATTTCGTAAATGGTACATCTACTGAAGCAAGCGTTGATGCAGATGGTAAAGTGAAGATTGATCTTAATGCAACTACAAAAGATGCCATAGATAAATCTCAAGCCGCTATGAATCGAACGGTATCTCTTGGTGCAGATAGTGGTACTGCATCTAGTCAATCCTTAAAAGATGGTAATGTAGCCTTTAATGTTAAAGGGGCCGCTAACTCCTTCATCACTACAGAAATGGATACGACAGATACAAATACCGTTAACATTAAAACGCAAACAGGTGTTCTTGCTAGCAATACTGCAACGGGCAAAGCATCCGTTACTGGTGCCGATGGTCTTGCGACAGCTCAAAATGTTGCTGATGCGATTAATGCAGCAGCAGATAAAGCAAAAGCTGCCTCTTCATGGAATTTAACAACAAATTCTAGCACTGCAGATACAACATCTGTAGCAGGTGGCGATACGGTTAATCTTGTTAATGGCGATAACATCGAGATTACACAAGATGGTACAGATAAAAAGAAGATTACTGTTGCTACTAAGAAAGATATTACCGTTGATTCTGTAACAGCTAATAACAAAATTACTGTTGGTTCTGGTGCAAATAAAATTACCTTGGATGGCACTGATGGTTCTGTAACGGGTAAAGCCTTCACAGGTACTACCTTCACAGGCACATCATTCACAGGCACATCATTCACAGGCTCGTCCTTCACCGCAGGTAATACGGTTATCAATACCAATGGTTTGACTAATGGCACAACGGCTATTACAGGCACTGGTGTAACAACAGATAATGTGACTGTTGGTGGTATTTCCATCGATAAAACGGCTGGCATCAATGCTGGTAATAAGGTCATTAGCAATGTGGCTAGCGGTGGTACAACTGCGACGAATGCTGCGAATATTGGCGATGTTCAAAATGCAGTAGCTAACTTGTCTCAAAACCTCAATATTACGGACGGCACACATGACGGCACTGTGGATCTTAAGAACCAAAAACTTAACGTGGCTGGTGCTAATGGCGTAACGGCGAACGTTAATAACCAAACGATTACAGTTGGTTTAGATGCTGACACTGTTAACGCTACTACTAAGGGCATTGGCCTCACTGCTGACACTGGTTCCACAGGTAATAAATACCTTAAAGATGGGGACGTATCCTTTGCTGTGACCGGCGATGGCAGCCTTGTGAGCACATCTGCTACAGCAGCGGGTGTGAAAGTTACTGTTAATTCCGCAACTATTACGGCTGGTACAGATGGCACAATTACAGGTCCTACTACAGATGGTGTGGCAACGGCTAAAAACGTAGCTGATGCTATCAATGCTGCTAAAAAGTCATCTAAAACTGATATCACTGCGAATACAGGTGAAGCGGCTAATGCTACAACAGGCAATGTAACGCTTACATCTACTACAGCAGCTGATGGTCATACTATTTATGACGTAAAAATTAATGATAAGGTAACACTTGGTACTGGTGCTAATGCTGTAACTGTTGATGGTACAACAGGTGCTATTACAGGTAAAACGGCTACTATTGGTGGTGTTACTGTAAATGGTACAGCTAATACTATTGGCGGTTTATCTAATACAACTTGGAGTGGTACGGCTACTACAGGTCGTGCGGCTACTGAAGATCAATTAAAGGCTGTAGCGGATTCTGCATCTAGTCAAAAATGGAAGATTACAGCAGATAAAACCGGTACTTTAAGCAATCAAACAGGTACTAAAAAGGATGCTACTGTAGGTAAAGATGAAACTGTTGAACTCGTAGCAGGAGATAATCTCACTATCAACCAAAATGAACGTAAGTTCACGTACTCCTTGAATAAAGATCTAAAAGGTCTTACAAGTGTAGGTATTGGTGATGGAACTACACAAACTATCACTTTTAATGGTGCAAATAAGACGGCCGTTATCGGTGGTGTTACAGTAGATGGTGCTAATAATTTTGTAACTGGTCTTGCTAACACAACTTGGAATGGTACGGCTACTACAGGTCGTGCGGCTACTGAGGATCAATTGAAATCTGTAGCAGATGCAGCTAAGTCTAATACTGATGCAGTTGCATTGAAATTTACTGGTGATGTAGCGGCTAATACTGGATCTGTAAATCTTAAGGATGATACATTCGGTATTAAAGGCGATGGTCAATATATTTCTACCGATGTAAATGGTAAAAATGTTAAACTTACAGTGTCTGAAACAGCAGTAAAAAAATCTGCCGTAAATGCTGTAACAGTAAGCACAGATACGACGGATACAAATAATCCATTGACTATTACATCAACTGGTGCAGGTGATGGCTCCACTAAGAACTATGTTATTGCTATTGATGGTACAAAGATTGCGAATAAGACGAACTTGTCCTACAAAGCGAATAATGGTACTGCAAAACAAGTATCCTTAGCAGATGGATTAGATTTTACAAATGGTACTATGACGACTGCAACTATTGATGATAAAGGAGTTGTTAAATATAGTGTAAATACGGCAACTATCACTGCTGGTACAGATGGCACAATAACTGCTCCTACCACTGATGGTGTAGCTACTGCTAAAAATGTAGCTGATGCTATCAATGCGGCCAAGAAAGCTGGAAAAACTGAAATCACTGCTAATACTGGTGAAGCAGCTAATGCTACTACAGGTAATATTAAGTTGTCATCTACTACTGAAGCCGATGGTCATACTAAGTACGATGTAAAACTTAACGATACGGTAACACTTGGTACAGGGACTAATGCTGTAACTATTGATGGTACAGCTGGTAAGGCTACTATTGGGACTTCCGTTATTGATGGTGTTAATAATACTTTCACAACTGGTGGTGCAAACTCTGTAAAACTAGATGGTGCATCTGGTACAGTAACAGGTTTAACCAATAAGACATTAACTGTTCCTGGTTTTGCTACCCAAGGTCGTGCTGCGACTGAAGAACAATTGAAGGTTGTAGCTGATCAAGCTTCTAAAAATGCGGCAGCATCTGCTACTGAAGTTACAGTTAATGGTGGAAATCAAGCTAATGTAACATCTGGTAACTTGTTGTTAACTAAGACAACGGATGGTACTGATGGTCATGCTAAGTTTGATATTAAGTTGAACGATAAAGTAGAGTTTGGTACTGGAAATGACAAAATTACTGTTGATGGCACTAGTGGTACCATAACAGCCAAGAACATCAATGCCTCTGGCGATGTAAATGCTAAGAATGTTACTACTACGGCTGATGTAACTGCAGGAGGTACAGTAACAGGTAATACCTTGAAAGCAGGCAATGTGACAGTTAATGGTGGGTCAACAAATACCATTACAGGCCTTTCCAATACAACATGGACTGGTTCTACAACGACACCAGATCGTGCAGCTACAGAAGGTCAATTGCAACAAGCAATCAACAGTGCTGCGTCCTCTGCAACATTTAAGTTTGATGGTGATAACAATAGCCAACAAACTATGAATCTACAAAATGGTACTTTCAAAGTTACTGGCGATACTATGATTACGACTAATGCTACAAGTTCAGGTGTCGGGTTATCATTAAATACAAACAATGTTAAAATTGCTTATGCTGCGAATGGTACAAATGGTCAAACAACGAGCCTTGCAAGCGGATTTAATTTCACTGATGGTGATCACACAAAAGCGACTGTAGCAACTAATGGCGTAGTGAAATATGATGCTAAAACATCGACTATTTCCGTTGCAAATGGACATGCTACGTCTAGTGGTAATGATCTCGCAACTGCAGATAATGTGGCCGATGCGATTAATCAAATGACCCAAAACAATGCGGGTAATACAACGCAACTTCGTCAAGAAATTAGCAAGGTTGCTACCGAAACGCAACGTGTAGGTGCTCATGCAGCTGCGATGGCGGCATTGAAACCTATCCAATACGATCCATTAGAACCAACACAAATAATGGCCGGTGTAGGCAACTATCGTGGTGAAACTGCAGCAGCTCTTGGTCTGGCTCATTATACAAACGAAAATACCATGTTTAATGTTGGTGTTTCCGTTGGTGGTAACCATAATATGGTCAATGCTGGTGTAACACATAAATTTGGCTATAGCCCGGAAAAGAAAAATGTTCCAGATCGATATAAAGCGGGCCCTATTAGTTCTATTTATGTAATGCAAGATGAAATGACTCAATTGCGTTCTGAAAACGAAGCGTACAAGGCTAAGCTTGATAAACAACAATCTGAAATCGATGCATTGAAAGCAGCTGTTGATCAATTGCTTGCTTCTAAAGCATAGTTTTAGGTGCATACACAATTTATATATTTGTATATCTTCATGTATGAATATGTATATGGTGAAAGCCACCACTCATAACGAGTGGTGGCTTTTTTGTATTTGAATTTATCTATCTCATTAAAAAAATATCTTAAATATAAAATGAATTAGAAAATATACTATAAAAATAAAATATTAGATTTAATAATAAAAACGAGATGAAAAATACTCATATTGAAAATAAATAGAAATATTTTATTGGAAGTCGTTAACAATTATGTTGCATAAATATTCATAAATATTTATCCAAAAAGATGATAATATACATAGATAATTATAAAAGATATAGATTAAATCTATATCTTTTTGGTTTTCGAAAATATTTGATTTGCAATTAAATATTCGTATAATGCATCGAATTTCATTGTTTGATATAGATAAAATATGATAAAATTATGAAATGAGCTCTAAAATATAATGCGTATATTTTATGACATAACAAAACACAAATACTAGAAATTGATTTATATAAGATATGGTTTTGAGAGATAGTTAGTAAAAGGAAAACGAATGAATAAGATTTTTAAAGTAATTTGGTCTAAGTCAAAACAGTGCTATATTGTAGTGTCTGAAATTGCAAAGAACAAAACAGGTAAAAAGAAAATAGTAGTGGCCGGGATATTTGCAGCGTTGGCGATGGTTAATAGTGGATATTCAACTTTTGCTGCTGCACCAAGTGGAGAAGGAGTACAAAGTGCCTTTTGGGTAGGACGAGGTGCAAGTGCATCAGGTCAAAATGCTCAAGCAATAGGGGTAGCTGCAAGGGCTAACCAGAATAAAGCAATTGCCATAGGCTCTGATAGCTCTGCTACAAGTTATGTTAGTGGTAGTACTGTAGTGGGGGCTACAGCTATTGGTGGACATTCTAATGCTAATGGTCCAGGAGCTGTCGCATTAGGGTATGGAACTAATGCTAGTGTAGGTTATTCAACTGCTATAGGTACAGCTACCAATGTTTCCGGGCAATATGGTATTGGTATTGGTTGGAATACTAGCGTATCTGCAGATAATTCTACAGCCATAGGTGTACAATCAAGAGCTGCTAAAGCTGGTACGACGGCAATGGGCCCATCCGCTAGAGGTTATGGTGAAGGTGCTTTATCATTAGGTTATCAGGCGTTAGCTGGGGCAGATGTTTATGGTTCTAGTATCAATGTTAATAATAATCCTAGTGATGATAATAATAGCACTATTAATAATTATGGCAAATGGGGGGACGCGGCTATTGGCTTGCGTGCCGTAGCAACTGGTGGTAATGCAACAGCACTTGGTCGTAGTGCGAGAGCCGCAGCAGCAAACGCAATTGCTATTGGTGGTGGTAATGGTAACTCCGCTACAGATAATACTGAAAAAACAGAGGCTACAGGTGAGAAAGCCACTGCAATTGGGTATAATGCCAAAGCTGTAAACGGTAATGACACAGCTATAGGTGCAGGTGTAACTGCAAACGGTGGTGCATCCACCATGATAGGGTATAACTCTACTGTTACTGGTAATCAGGCTTTCGGTGGTGGCTCTGGCTTATCTGTTGCAGGTGGTGGATCTGTGGGCTTAGGCTATAATAGTTCAACAACGAGTGATAAATCAATTGCTATCGGTCATACAACTAAGGCGGCCCAAGCGAATACTATAGCAATAGGTGCATCAGCAACTGCAGCTGGACTTAACTCTATTGCGATGGGTAATAGTGCTAGTATAACTGCACCTACTGCAGGGACCACTCTTGGTGGACAGGATTCTATTGCTATTGGTTCTAGTGCATCAGCACAACAGCACTCCTCCATCTCAGTTGGTTTTGGCGCTTCCTCTAATGGTGTACGTTCTGTTGCTATTGGTCCAAAAGCTTCTGCTACAGATGAAGATACAATTGCTATTGGTTCGGGCGGTGTTAACGCAGATAAAAATAACCAAGCTACTGGTGCCAATGGTGATTCCTATAACTCTACTGTAGCTGGTCTTTCTGTAACTAATCTATATTATGGTGCAAAAAGCGTTGATAAACAGTCTATAGCTATTGGCTATACTGCGAATGCTAAAGAATCAGGTATAGCCTTTGGTAACAATGCAGTATCTGATGGCGGTGGTGGAACTGCCATGGGTAAATCTGTATTAAGTCGTAATGGTGGTTTAGTTGTAGGTCAGTCGAGTTATGCAACTGGTAAAAACTCTGTAGTCTATGGTAATACAGCAAGGGCTAGTGGCGAAACTTCAACTGCTGTGGGCTATTCTACGACTGCAGATGGTCAAAATGCAGTGGCTGTTGGTTATAGTAATACAGCTTCAAATAAAGATTCTGTAGCTATTGGTAATACTAATCAATCTACTAATCAAGGCTCTGTAACTGTTGGGTATGGTAATAATGCGACTAATGATAATGCGGTAGCTATTGGTAGAAGTACTAATGCTTCGGGGCTTTTATCAACAGCAATAGGGAATGGTGCGACCAGTCAAGGTATTTATGATGTGGCTATTGGTAGTGATGTAACAGCTAATGGTAGCAATAGTGTTGCAATCGGTCGAAACGCTAAAACATCTAATACATCATCTTTAGCAATAGGTGTATATGGAACTAAAGGGACTTCAGCGACTGGTAACTACAGTATTGCAATGGGACGAGATGTGACTGCATCTGCTGAAAGCGCAATTGCTATCGGTAAAGATGCCGTGTCTGATAAGAAGAATGCAGTAGCTATTGGTAGTGGCACAGATACATCTTCTGCTGCGACTGCACAATCTTCTGCGACTATAGCTGGTAAATCATATTCTTGGTCTAAAGGTGTACTTTCAGGAGCAGACTTAGCAGGTATGCAAGTGTCGGTAGGCAAAAGTGGGGCTGAACGACAAATAAAAAATGTTGCGGCTGGTGAAGTATCTGCGAACAGTACAGATGCAATTAATGGTTCCCAATTATATGCAGTGGCGAGTGGTTTAGCAAAGGATCTTAAAGTTCCTTATGTATCTATTAATTCTAGTGCTACAGGTGCTAATAGCAATTTTGATAATGATGGAGCAAAAGGGGCCAATTCTATTGCTATAGGTCCATCTAGCACAGTTACAAGACAAAATGGTATTGCTATCGGTAATGGGGCGAAATCTTTAAGTGAAGAGAGTATTGTTATTGGTAGAAATGCACAAGCAGAAACTAAGACTGGTGCAGGTTTAACAACTACAAGTCGAGCAATTGCAATAGGATCAAATTCTCGTGTAGCAGCCAATGTAACACAAGGCATTGCCATTGGTAGTGGTCTTTCTCCAGATGAAGGTGCTGTTGTTACAGGTGACCAATCAATCGCTATTGGTGGCAATGTAAAGGTTGATGGTCATGCTGCTATTGCCATTGGTGGCGATGATGCTAAAAATGCTTCAAATCAGCAAGTCTCTTATACGAATACTGATGATACTGAAGTTACTGGTACCTTAAGAAATGCAATTCTTGATCTAACAGGCTATGATTTGTCAAAATACAAAGGCACTACAGCAGGACATGCTGGTGTAGCCTATGGTACAAGTGCACGTGCAGGTAATGCTGGTGTTGCCCTTGGTACTGCATCTGATAGCATGACCCGTAAAGATGAAAATGGAAATATCATTTATCAAAAAGATGCATCGGGTAAAGAGATTATTGATCCTGTAACAAAAGATAAAGTTGAAGAAGTTGTAACAAATGCAGTAGCTATAGGTACAGGCGCACGTGCTAATTTTGATAACTCTGTAGCCATCGGTGGTGGTTCTAATACAGATCACTATGCAACAAAACAAGTAAATGCCGTTATTGATGGTGTTGAAGTTAAGTGGTCTGGTGGTGAAAATATTTCCCCTGGTGATGTAGTATCTTTTGGTGCAAAAGGTTTCGAACGTCAGCTTAAAAATGTGGCGCCAGGTGAGGTTTCTCAAACAAGTACAGATGCAGTTAATGGTTCTCAAATCTACTCCTTAGCTCGTAAAGTTACGAACATTATGAATGGTGGATCCGGCTCAGTTGTGAATGTGAATTCCTTAGGTCAACCACTTTCAAAGGTTGTAACTACTGAAAATGGTAATAAGGTTGAAAAATATTATCGAACAAGTGATATCAGAGAGGATGGAACTGTTCCAACAGGTACTTCAGAACAGACACCAACATCCTTAGCTCTAGTTAATGTTTCTGAGCCGAATGCAAATTTACGAACAACAAAACCACGTATTCTTGGTAACGTAGCTAATGGTGTAAATGATAATGATGCTGTTAATGTATCTCAATTAAAAGCAGCGACAGTAAAATATTTTTCTGTAAACTCTACAGTTGGTGACAATAGAAATAATGATAAGGCTACCGGTACAAATGCTATTGCTGTTGGACCAGCTGCACAAGCTGCTGGAAATAATACTGTATCCGTTGGTTATGCTGCTGGATATCAAGCTGATGGTAAAAATAATGTTGGTATCGGGACAGATGCTGGCCGCAAACTTAGTGGTGATAATAATATCAGTATTGGTAGTAGTTCTGGAAATAACTCTGTTGATAATAATCCAAATAAAAGAACTACTTATACAAATAACTCTGTTATGCTTGGTAATGAGGCTAAAGTTATAGATAGTAGTGCTCAAAATAGCATAGATAATGTTGTAGTTATCGGTAACCGTGCAACAAGTAGTGGAACATCAAGCGTTGTACTTGGTACTTCAGCAAGTGGTACAGATAAAAATACAATTGCAATAGGTAATTCATCGAAAGCTACTAGTATTAGTGCAGTTGCATTAGGTAATACTGCTAATGCAACTGGATTAAATGCAATGGCATTAGGTTTAAATACAAATGCTAGTGATGAAAATTCCGTAGCAATAGGAAATACTGCTAATGCATCTGCTAAAAATACATTGGCTATGGGGACAAATACAAAGGCATTGTCTGAGGCCGCTATAGCATTAGGAACTAATGCCGAATCAAGTGGATTTGGTTCTATTGCGATTGGTGAAAAGAGTAAGGCTCAACCAACTACTGCTACATCTCCAGCAGGAAGTGTTGCTATAGGTTATAGAACTGAATCTACTGGTGATTTTGCTGTTGCTTTGGGCAGTGGCAATGGATCTTATAAGGGTGCTTCTGCTAATGGAGTTGGGACTGTAGCGGTTGGTACAGCGACTGTTACCGCAAGTGGTCGTAATTTTCAAACTGTTGTAGGTTTTGGTGCGACAACCAATAATGTGGATGCAGCTGCATTTGGTCATGAAGCGAAGGCTTATTCTGAGAAGTCTCTTGCATTAGGTTCAGGAAGTTCAGCTACTGTTACCGGTGGTGTTGCATTAGGTAGTGGATCTGTTGCAAATACTGATAAAAATAAAAAAGGCTTTGATCAAATAACTGGTCGTACTGATACCTATGCTGGATTAAAGGATGAGGCTTTTACGTCTACTGCTGGCGCTGTATCTGTGGGGGATGTAGTTAATAAAGTAACTCGTCAAATTATAGGCGTAGCGGCAGGTACAAATGATACAGATGCGGTAAACGTAGCACAACTAAAGAGTGTTAATTTAGCTTTTACAGGCAATACTGGTAATGGTGGGGATGTTAATCTTTCACAAAGTAAATTAGCAGTAAATGGTGATAATCAATACATTACGACAAAAGCTGATGGTAAGACCTTAACAATTTCAGGAAAAAAACAGGAGATTACTGTATCTAATGGTGTGGCATCAGCAAGTTCAGGCATGGCTGATGCAAGTAATGTAGCACAAGCTATCACGCAAGCTGTATCGGATGCGAAGTATAATTGGAAATTGTCTGCTAATGGTCAAAGTTCAACCGAAACCATTGCTAAAGGTGACACTGTAGATTTTAGTGGCGATAATAATAATATTACTGTAAGTAGAACTGGTAAGAATATTAGTACTAAATTGAATGAAACTATTACAGTGGATTCTGTTAATGCTAAGAAAAAAGTGACAGTTGGTACTGGTGCAAATCAAATCGCATTAGATGGTACGTTGGGTGTTGCAACTGTGGGTGCTTCCGGACCTAATCAAATTATAATGAATGGTTCTTCAGGGATTATTCAAGGAAACAAGTTTATTGGAAATTCCTTTAAGGCTGGAAGATCTTCGATTGATAATGATGGGCTTACTATTGCAAATGGTCCATCTGTGCTTGCTACTGGAATTAATGCCGGAAATAAACAAATTACAGGTGTTACGAGTGGCGGTACAATAGATACAAATGCAGCAAATATTGGTGATGTAAAAAAAGCAGTAGCAAATGTATCTCAAAACTTAAACATCAGTGATGGCACAAATAATAGTTCTGTGGCTCTAAAAAATCAAAAATTAACTGTTACAGGTACAGGTGCAGCGAAAGCCACTGTTAATGGTCAAACGATTACTATTGATGTAGCTAAAGGTACGCTAACTGCTAATGCAAATGGTACTGCTACAGGAACTGCTGGCGTAGCTGATGCAAGTGATGTGGCGAGTGCAATTAACAATACAAATACTGTATTAGGTAATAAGATTACAAAAAATACACAAGATATTGCTACGAATACGTCGAATATCACTGCAAATAAAAATCAAATTAACACGAATACCACAGATATTGCGGCTAATAAAGGTAAAATTGCGACTAACACCACTAATATTGCAGCTAATACAACTGCGTTAGCTAGAAATATCTCCCTTGGTGCAGATACTGGCACTGCGTCTAGCCAATCTTTAAGCAAGGCTGATGTAGTATTTAATGTGAAAGGCGCTACAGGGGACTTTGTATCTACCAATATGAATGGTAATACGGTTGAGATTTCTACAAAGCGTGCGACGATTAACAGCAATGCTACGACAGGTGAAGCATCTGTAACTGGTAATGATGGCTTGGCAACTGCGCAAAATGTAGCTGATGCTATCAACAAAGCGGCTGATGCAGCAAAAGTAGGTGCGGCTTGGAATATTACAACGAATTCCAGCACAACCGATAAAACGGCCGTTAAAGGCGGCGATACAGTAGATCTTGTTAATGGTGATAACATCGAGATTACACAAGATGGTACAGATAAAAAGAAAATTACTGTAGCCACTAAGAAGGATATTACCGTTGATTCTGTAACAGCGAATAACAAAGTAACTGTTGGTTCTGGTGCGAATAAAATTACCTTGGATGGTACTGATGGTTCTGTAACGGGTAAAGCTTTCACAGGTACTACTTTCACAGGCACATCTTTCACAGCAGGCAATACTGTTATCAATACGTCTGGTTTGACAAATGGTACAACTGCTATTACAGGCACAGGTATTACAACAGATAAAGTAACTGTAGGTGGTATCTCTATTGATAAAACTGCTGGTATCAATGCTGGTAGTAAGGTTATTTCTAATGTAGCCAGCGGTACAGTAAACAATAATGCTACCGATGATTCTAATGCAGCCAATATTGGGGATGTGAAACAAGCTGTTGCTAACTTGTCTCAAAACCTCAATATTACTGATGGTACAAATAATGGCACTGTGGACCTTAAAAACCAAAAACTTAACGTGGCTAGTGCTAATGGTGTAACAGCGACTGTAAATAATCAAACAATCACAGTTGGTTTGGACGCGAATACTGTTAATGCTACAACGAAGGGTATTGGCCTTACTGCTGATACTGGTTCTACAGGTAATAAATACCTTAAAGATGGGGATGTATCCTTTGCGGTAACTGGCGATGGCAATCTTGTGAGCACGTCTGCTACTGCAGCGGGTGTGAAAGTTGCTGTTGATGCGGCTAAGGTGAAAGATTTAGCTGTTTCTGCTGTAACGGTAAGTAAGGATGCGCAAACAGATAATCCTATTACTGTAACCCCAACAGCGGGTACAAATTCTAAAGATTATGCAATTGGTATCGATACAACAAAATTAGCAGCTAAAACGGATTTAACATATCGTGCTAATAGTGTTGCTGATGCTAATGTGAAGAAGGTTTCTTTATCTAAAGGCCTTGATTTTGTAGATGGTGGATCCACAGTTGCTACTGTTGATAATGATGGCAAAGTATCCTTTGATCTTAATACAGCAATTAAGAATCAAATCAACACGAATACCACAGATATTACTGCTAATACAGGTAAAATTGCGACTAATACAACTAATATCGCAGCCAATACAACTGCGTTAGCTAGACATATCTCCCTTGGTGCAGATACTGGCACTGCGTCCAGCCAATCCTTGAGCACTTCTGATGTGGCATTTAATGTGAAAGGTGCAACAGGTGACTTTGTATCTACTAATATGAATGGTAATACGGTTGAGATTTCCACAAAGCGTGCGACTATTAACAGCAATGCTACGACAGGTGAAGCATCCGTAACAGGTAATGATGGCTTGGCTACTGCGCAAAATGTAGCTGATGCTATCAACAAAGCGGCTGATGCAGCAAAAGCAGGTGCAGCTTGGAATATTACAACGAATTCCAGCACAACCGATAAAACGGCTATTAAAGGCGGCGATACAGTAGATCTTGTTAATGGTGATAACATCGAGATTACACAAGATGGTACAGATAAAAAGAAGATCACTGTTGCTACTAAGAAAGATATTACCGTTGATTCTGTAACAGCTAATAACAAAGTAACTGTTGGTTCTGGTGCGAATAAAATTACCTTGGATGGCACTGATGGTTCTGTAACGGGTAAAGCTTTCACAGGTACTACTTTCACAGGCACATCATTTACAGGTACATCCTTCACGGCAGGCAATACGGTTATCAATACAAATGGTTTAACTAATGGTACAACGGCTATTACAGGCGCTGGTGTAACAACAGATAATGTGACTGTTGGCGGTATTTCCATTGATAAAACGGCTGGCATCAATGCTGGTAACAAGGTCATTAGCAATGTGGCTAGCGGTGGTACAACATTGACGAATGCGGCGAATATCGGCGATGTTCAAAATGCAGTGGCTAACTTGTCTCAAAACCTCAATATTACTGATGGCACACATGACGGCACTGTGGATCTTAAGAACCAAAAACTTAATGTGGCTGGTGCTAATGGCGTAACGGCGACTGTTAATAACCAAACGATTACAGTTGGTTTAGATGCTGACACTGTTAAAGCTACTACTAAGGGCATTGGCCTCACTGCTGACACTGGTTCTACAGGTAATAAATACCTTAAAGACGGGGACGTATCCTTTGCCGTGACCGGTGATGGCAGCCTTGTGAGCACAACTGCTACGGCAGCAGGGGTGAAAGTTGCTGTTAATTCCGCAACTATCACTGCTGGCACAGATGGCACAATTACAGGTCCAACTACTGATGGCGTAGCAACAGCTAAAAACGTAGCAGATGCTATCAATGTAGCTAAAAAAGCGTCTAAAACTGAAATCACTGCTAACACCGGTGAAGCAGCTAATGCAACAACCGGCAATGTAACGCTTACATCTACTACAGCAGCTGATGGTCATACTATCTATGATGTAAAACTCAACGATAAGGTGACACTTGGTTCTGGTGCTAATGCTGTAACTGTTGATGGTACAACGGGGGCCATTACAGGTAAAACGGCTACTATTGGTGGCGTTACTGTAAACGGTACGGCTAATACTATTGGCGGCTTATCTAATACAACTTGGAATGGTACAGCCGTATCTGGACGTGCTGCAACAGAAGACCAATTGAAAGCAGCAACTGGTGCTACTACATTGAAGTTCACCGGTGATGTAGCAACCAATACTGGATCTGTAAACCTTAAAGATGATACATTCGGTATTAAAGGAGATGGTAAATACATCTCTACTGACGTAAATGGTAAAAATGTAAATCTTACAGTGTCTGAAGCAGAGGTTAAAAAATCTGCTGTCGCTGCCGTAACAGTAAGCACAGATACAACAGATGCTAATAATCCATTGACCGTAACACCTACAACGAGTGCAGATGGTACAACTAAGGATTATAAGGTAACTATTGATGGTACTAAGATTGCTAACAAGACTAACTTGTCCTACAAAGCAAATGGTGGTACTGCTAAACAAGTATCCTTAGCAGATGGCTTAGACTTCACAAATGGTACTTTGACGACTGCATCCATCGATGATAAAGGCGTTGTAAAATATGATGTAAATACTGCATCTATCACTGCAGGTACAGATGGTACAATTACAGGCCCAGCTACTGATGGTGTGGCTACAGCTAAAAATGTAGCTGATGCTATTAATGCAGCTAAAAAATCGTCTAAAACTGAAATCACTGCTAATACAGGTGAAGCAGCTAATGCTACAACCGGTAATGTGACATTAACCTCTACTACAGCTGCTGATGGTCATACTATCTATGATGTAAAACTCAACGATAAGGTGACATTAGGTTCTGGTGCAAATGCTGTAACTGTTGATGGTACAACGGGGGCCATTACAGGTAAAACGGCTACTATTGGTGGCGTTACTGTAAATGGTACGGCTAATACTATTGGCGGCTTATCTAATACAACTTGGAATGGTACAGCCACTACTGGCCGAGCTGCAACAGAAGATCAATTGAAAGCTGTTGCAGATGCTGCATCTAGTCAAACTTGGAATATTACGGCAGACAAAGCTGGTACAACTGGTAATCAAACAGGTACTAAGAAAAATGCTACTGTTGGTAAGGATGAAACTGTTGAATTAGTCGCGGGAGATAACCTTACAATCAATCAAAATGAACGTAAGTTTACTTATTCCTTGAATAAAGACCTTGCTGGTTTAACTAGCGTATCCATTGGTACTGGTACAACTGAAACCATTAAACTTGATGGCGCAACTGGTAAAATCATTGCTAAAAATGCATCTATCGGTGGTGTAACTGTCGATGGTGATAATAATCATGTTACTGGCTTATCTAATACAACTTGGAATGGTACAGCTACAACTGGCCGAGCTGCGACGGAAGATCAATTGAAAGCCGTAGCCGAAACAGCTAAAACGACTACCGATGCAGTTAACTTGAAATTCACTGGTGATACAAATACATCCCCTGGTGTAGTAAATCTTAAAGATGATACATTGGGTATCATAGGCGATGGTAAGTATGTATCTACTGATGCAAATGGCAAGAATTTGACTGTGAAAGTCTCTGAAGCAGAGGTTAAAAAATCTGCCGTAGCTGCCGTAACAGTAAGCACAGATACAACAGATGCCAATAATCCATTGACTGTAACACCGACAACTAGTGCGGATGGTACAACTAAGGATTACAAGGTAACTATCGATGGTACTAAGATTGCGAATAAGACGAACTTGTCCTATAAAGCAAATGATGGTACTGCAAAACAAGTTTCATTAGCCGATGGTTTGAACTTTAAGAATGGTACATTAACAACTGCATCCATCGATAATAAAGGCGTTGTAAAATATGATGTAAATACTGCATCTATCACTGCAGGTACAGATGGTACAATTACAGGCCCAACTACAGATGGTGTGGCTACAGCTAAAAATGTAGCTGATGCTATTAATGCAGCTAAAAAAGCATCTAAAACAGAAATCACTGCTAATACAGGTGAAGCAGCTAATGCAACAACAGGTAATGTGACATTAACATCTACTACGGCAGCTGATGGTCATACTATCTATGATGTAAAACTCAACGATAAGGTGACACTTGGTACTGGTGCTAATGCTGTAACAATCGATGGTACAGCTGGTAAAGCTACGATTGGTTCCTCTGTCATTAATGGTGTTAATAACACATTCACTACTGGCGGTGCAAGTCCTGTAACATTAAATGGTGCTACAGGTACGATTACAGGTACAACTGCTAATATCGGTGGTGTTACTGTAAATGGTACGGCTAATACTATTGGCGGTTTATCTAATACAACTTGGAATGGCACAGCTACTACTGGTCGTGCTGCAACAGAAGACCAATTAAAAGCCGTCGCAGATGCTGCAGGTAGCCAAACTTGGGAAATTACAGCCGATAAGAAAGCTGGCACTTCTGGTGCTCAAACTGGCACAAAAGAAAATGCTAAGGTTGGTAAGGACGATAAGGTGTCCTTAATTGCTGGTGAAAACCTAACTGTAGACCAAGTAGGTAAAAACTTTACATACTCTTTGAATACGGACCTTGTGAAGATGAATTCTGCCACATTCCTTGGGACAGGTACGAATACAACTGTTATTACTGGTGATTCCATTACGCAAACGGCAGGTACACAAACAAATACATCTACAGCAGCAGGTAATACTGTAGCTAATGGTACTAAATCCACAGAAACTACAGCAGATGGTCAAGTGATTAAAGATGGTACTAAGATAAATACATCTACTGTTGATGAAAATACAATTGTTGATGGTGCTAGATCTAATAAGACTACTGTAGATAGTAATGTTATTGATGATGGTAATGGTAATGTAAATACATCCAATGCAACATCGAATACAATTACTGATGGTACTAATACAAGTACAATCACAGCTGGTAAAGCTACAATTGGTTCCTCTGTTATTGATGGTGTAAATAACACATTCACTACAGGTGGCGCTAATGCTGTTAAGTTAGATGGTGCAGCCGGTATAATTAAAACTGGTACTGTAACTGTTACTGGTGGAACTACAAACGATATCACTGGTTTGTCTAACACGACTTTATCTGCAACTGACTTTGCAACTAAGGGCCGTGCAGCTACAGAAGAGCAATTGAAAGCTGCCACTGGTGCTACCACGTTGAAGTTCACAGGTGATGTAGCAACCAATACTGGTTCTGTAAATCTTAAGGATGATACATTCGGCATTAAAGGTGATGGTAAATACATCTCTACTGACGTAAACGGTAAAAATGTAAATCTTACAGTATCTGAAGCAGAGGTTAAAAAATCTGCCGTAGCTGCTGTAACGGTTAGCACAGATACAACAGATGCTAATAATCCAATTTCTGTAACACCGACAACAAGTGCAGATGGTACAACTAAGGATTACAAGGTAACTATTGATGGTACTAAGATTGCTAACAAGACTAACTTGTCCTATAAAGCAAATGGTGGTACTGCAAAACAAGTTTCCTTAGCCGATGGTTTGAACTTTAAGAATGGTACATTAACAACTGCATCTATCGATGATGCAGGCGTTGTTAAATACGATGTAAATACGGCATCTATTACTGCTGGTGCAGATGGCACAATTACAGGCCCAACTACAGATGGTGTAGCAACAGCTAAAAACGTAGCTGACGCTATCAATGCGGCTAAAAAAGCGTCTAAAACTGAAATCACTGCTAATACTGGTGAAGCAGCTAATGCAACGACAGGTAATGTGACATTAACATCTACTACAGCTGCTGATGGTCATACTATTTATGATGTAAAACTCAACGATAAAGTAACGTTGGGCTCTGGTGCTAATGCGGTAACAATAGATGGTACAGCTGGTAAAGCTACGATTGGTTCTTCTATTGTGGATGGTGTCAATAATACATTCACAACAGGTGGTGCAAGCCCTGTAACATTAAATGGTGCTACAGGTACAATCACAGGTAAGACTGCTAATATTGGTGGTGTTACTGTAGATGGTACAAATAACCATGTAATGGGTCTTGCAAATAAAGACTGGACACCAGGTGTAACACAAGCTGTTTCTGGTCGTGCCGCTACAGAAGATCAATTACAAAAAGTATCCGATGCAGTTGGTGCTGGTTGGAAGGTCAACACCGGTAAGGTTACTGGTTCTACTGGAGAATCTAATGGTGCTGCATCCACTAAGGTAGCAAGTGGTGAAGAAGTTCAATTCCAAGCAGGTAACAACTTAGTTGTTGACCAAAATGGTAAAACTGTAGCGTACTCTTTGAATAAAGCACTTAAAGATTTAGAATCTGCTACGTTCAATGGTACGGGTACTAACAAAACTGTTATCAACGGTGATTCCATTACGCAAACTGCAGGTACACAAACAAATACATCTACTGCAGGTGGCAATACTGTAGCTGATGGTACTAAATCCACAGAAACTACAGCAGATGGTCAAGTGATTAAAGATGGTGCTAAATCCAATAAATCTACTGTAGATAGTAATGTTATTGATGATGGTAATGGTAAAGTAAATACATCCAATGCTACATCAAATACGATTACAGATGGTACAAATACGACAGCAACAACATCTAGCTCTGTAACGGTTAAAGATAATGCTGGTAACAGTACAGTTATTACAAAAGACAACATTACAACTGGTGTTGGTGGTAACAAAATCACTCTTGATGGCACAGCTGGTAAGGCTACAGTTGGCGCCTCTGTAATTGATGGTGTAAACAACACATTCACTACTGGTGGCGCTAATGCTGTTAAGTTAGATGGTACAGCTGGCACAATTAAGACTGGTACAGTAACAGTAACTGGTGGTACTACAAACGACATCACTGGTTTGTCTAACACAACCGTAACGGCAACGGACTTCGCAACAAAAGGCCGTGCGGCTACAGAAGAACAATTAAAAGCTGTAGGCGAACAAACATGGCAAATCACGGCAGATAAAGATGCTACTACATCTGGTGCTCAAACAGGTACTAAGAAAAATGCTAAAGTAGGTAAAGACGATAAAGTTCAATTGATTGCTGGCGAAAACATGACAGTAAACCAAAATGAACGAGATTTTACATTCACTCTTAACAAAGATCTTGTGAAGATGAACTCTGCCACATTCCTTGGCACAGGTACAAATAAAACTGTTATTACTGGTGATTCCATTACACAAACTGCGGGTACTCAAACGAATACATCTACTGCAGGTGGCAACACTGTAGCTGATGGTACTAAGTCCACAGAAACTACAGCAGATGGTCAAGTCATTAAAGATGGTGCTAAGTCTAACAAGTCCACTGTAGATAGTAATGTTATCGATGATGGTAATGGTAATGTAAATACATCCAATGCAACATCGAATACCATTACAGATGGTACAAATACATCTACTATAACTGCTGGTAAAGCTAACATCGGAAACATTGCTGTTGATGGTGTGAACAATAAGATTACTATGGGGAATGGTGCAACTCCTGTTACACTAGATGGCGCTAATGGTCATTTGGATGGTTTAACTAATACAACATGGGTTCCAGGTGTAACAAAAGCTACTACTGGCCGTGCTGCTACAGAAGATCAATTGCAACAAGTATCTGATGCAGTAGGCGCTGGTTGGAAGGTGAATACTGGTACCGTTGCTGGTTCTAGCGGTGTATCTAATGGTGCTGCTTCAACTAAGGTATCCAGTGGTGAAGAAGTAAAACTTCAAGCCGGAGATAACCTTGTCATCGACCAAAATGGCAAAACAGTATCTTATTCCTTGAATAAAGACCTTACTAAGATGAATTCTGCAACCTTTGAAGCAACAGGCGGTAAAACAACTGTTATCAAAGGCGATAGCATCGTTCAAACAGATGGTGGTAAAACAAATACATCTAATGTGGCTGGTAATACGGTAGTAGATGGCAATAAATCAACTGCTACAACTGCAGCAGGTACTACTATCACTGATGGTGCTAAGACGAACACATCTACAGCTGATAAAAATGTAATTAATGATGGCGCAGGTAATACTAATGTATCCAATGCAACTAGTAATACATTGAAAAATGCAGCTGGTGATGAAACTAAGTCTGATGCTAAGGGGGTAACTGTTAAAGATGCTGCTGGCAACAATGCAACTTTCACTAAAGATGGCATAACGATTACAAAAACTGGTAAAGATACGGTTTCCTTGACTAGCAATGGCCTCGATAATGGCAAGAATAAGATTGTGAATGTTGCGGCTGGTGTGGCGAATACAGATGCAGTTAATGTTGGTCAGTTGAAAGAGTATGCTGCTAAGTCCACTACTGAATTGACTGCTAATAATGGTGAAACTGCAGGTAATACGAAGGGTAATATCGTATTAACTAAGACAACTGCTGCCGATGGTCATACAATTTATGACAATAAGTTGAATGATAAGATTACATTAGGAACAGATCCAACTAAGGCGGTTACAGTAGATGGTACTACTGGCACGGTAACAGGCTTAACTAATAAAACTTGGACTCCAGGTTCTATAGTTTCTGGCCGTGCAGCTACAGAGGATCAATTGAAATCTGCCGTAGCTGATTCTGGTTGGAAGGTTACTGTTGATTCTGTTGATTCTGGTAAAAGTACTGTTGTAGGTACAAGCCCTGAAAAAATCAAGGCAGAAGAAACTGTTACTTTCAAAGCTGGCAATAACATGATGGTTACTCAAACAGGTAAATCTATCAGTTATGCGGTAAACCCTGAGCTTACAGACATGAAGTCTGCTACATTTAAGGATGCGGCGGGCAATACAACGGTAACAAATGGCAATGGTATTACCATTACGCCTGGTAGTGCGAACCCTACAAATCCACATGCAGGTCCTGTATCCTTAACGAAGGATGGCCTCAATAATGGTAACAATCAAATTAAAGGGGTTGCCCCTGGTACAGATCCAACAGATGCAGTAAATGTAGCTCAATTAAATGCGTCCAATGCAAATACTAGCCAAGCTATCAATCAAGTAGCTGGTGAAGTGCAACATGTTGGTGCTCATGCAGCGGCAATGGCGGCATTGAAACCAATTCAATACGACCCATTGGAACCAACACAAATCATGGCCGGCGTAGGCAACTATCGCGGTGAAACTGCGGCAGCTCTTGGCCTTGCGCATTACACGAATGAAAACACTATGTTCAACGTAGGCGTTTCCGTTGGTGGTAACCATAATATGGTTAATGCTGGTGTAACTCATAAATTTGGTTACAGCCCAGAAAAGAAAAATATTCCAGATCGTTACAAAGCAGGCCCTATTAGCTCTGTATATGTAATGCAAGATGAAGTATCTAGCCTTAAAAAGGAAAATGCGGAACAAAAATATGTTATCGCGGACCAAGCAGCTCGTCTTACTACGTTAGAAGCTGAGAACGAACAACAACGTCGTGAATTGGCAGAAACGAAGAAGGGCTTAGATGATTTGAAAGCAGCGGTAGATAAATTGTTAGCATCCAAAGGCTAAGTAATATATGATTGATAATAAAAATCAACTTGTAAAGATATAATAATCTTGGAATAAAATAAAGAACCCTCTTAACTACGATACTTATACCCTGATAGGTATAAAACGTATGCAAGGGGGTTCTTTGCGTTTTTGATATAAGTTATTATTTAAAATGTATAACATATGAATGACTTCTCATATGTTATATGATATAATACGGTAATATTATGGGAAGTTTAATGTCATCTCTTGAGGTTTATTATGAGGAGTCATTATGTTAACATCATTACAACGCTGGTTCTCAGTAGATACCATATTACCGATGAAGGATCGACTGGGGCCGGTAGATACTACAAAAAACTTATATAATAAATACTTAAAAATTGCTTGGCCTGCGACCTTGCAAGGACTCATGATGCAGTTGATGACTGCCATTGATTTGGCTATGGTAGGCTCCTTGGGTGCCTCTGCACTGGCTTCTGTAGGTATCATGGGACAACCAGAAATGGTTATGCTCGTCATTTGCCGGGCCTTATCGATTGCAGTCACCGCAATTATTGCGCGCCGTCATGGTGAAGGTGATGTAGATGGCATGAATGCAGTGCTCAAGCAATCCATACTACTGAACTTTTTAATTTATATTCCATTGCTCGCTATGTGCTTATTTAATTTAGAGCATATTTTGCGATTTACCGGCGCAGAGGATGGGTATATTGAAACGGCTGTTTGGTATGGTCGGTTCATTGTCATGAGCCTTGTGTTCCAGTCCTTTAGCCAAATTGTAGGAGGTGCCCTCATCGGGTATGGCAATACAAAGGTTATTTTTAAATCCAATGTGGTGGGGAATATCTTAAATACGATTATGAATTTCTTCTTAATCTATGGTATTGCCTTTTTCCCAGAATTTGGTGTCATGGGGGCTGGTATTTCGACGTTCATCAGTAGTGCCGTTATCGCAGCATTGCTATTGCGGGCTATTTCGCAACATACCAAGACTGGTCTAACCTTATTGCATCCGTCAAAATGGCGCTTTGAGCGTTCCGTACTTCATACGATATTCCACGTAGGAGGTAGCTCTTTAGGGGAGCAGTTCTTTGAACGCTTTGGTATGTATACATATACCATGATTGTGGCATCCCTTGGTGCCGTACCGTTGGCTGCACATTATGTGTGTATGAACTTGATGGATATATTCTATTACTTCGCCATGGGCCTTGGCTTTGCCGGTGCTTCTCATACGGGGCAAAACTTAGGACATAAACGGCCGGATTTAGCGAAGGCTTTTGGTCGTATCGGTGCTCGCATGGGTTTATTTGTGGGGGTCGTTAGCGGTCTCATTTTTATTAGTGCCGGTCATTTGCTGGTACAAGCTTATACACGTGAAAGCGAGGTTGTCACATTAGCTACGGCATTGATGGGCATTATGGCTATCGCTGCCTTTCCTCAAGCACTACAACAGGTCTTTGCAGGCGTGTTGAAAGGTGCAGGTGATACCTTCTATATCATGAAGTATTCATTAATTAGTGTTGCTGTTATTCGCCCAATCATTACCTATGTACTATGTATTACATTGGGCCTTGGTCTATATGGGGCATGGATTTCTCTATGCTTAGATCAATCGTTACGGCTTGTTTGCGCCTACATACGTTTTATAGGTGGTTCATGGCAGCATAAGGTGGTATAGGTACATTGAAACTTTTAAAATAGTTTATGAAAGTTTTATGAAAAACTTCTTGCCTAGTAATTAAGAATGGTATACAATACAGATGTGGAATAAATGACACGTTGGGGAACGTGTTGTTTGTAAAAATCATCAATTTCACGTATATATGTAAGGGATATATATATGAATATAAAGAGGCATCGGCCAGTAATGGTCGATGCCTCTTTTATATGCGTGCGCAAATGACTAAGCCCCCAGATAAACAGGTGGCTTGTAGTATGTTTATGAGATTAATTATAGATTATTACATGCTAGCCATGCGGCCATAGCTTTTTTGCCTGATGCTGGTAGGGACTCGGAGAATACTCGTGCATCTTTGCGGATTCTAGGAATATCAATGCCCGCATTACATAGCTCTGCACAGTGGCCCACAAGCCAGCTTTCAATAACGGTCGGATCTGCCTCTAGGTGAAATTGCAATCCTAAAATATGATTGCCAATCGAAAAGGCTTGGTTAGGACAGAGGTCTGTTTCAGCAAGGCGAACGGCGCCTTCTGGAATGTCAAATTCATCGCCATGCCAGTGTAGAACAGGCGTATTGCCTAAGAGGGCTAGTGGTGTATGTTGCCCTTCAGCAGTAAAACGCAATGGGCCAAAGCCAATTTCCTTCTTACCATGGCTCATAGGGCCCACATGGCCGCCCATGATGCGGGAAATAAGTTGCGCTCCAAGACAGATGCCGAGTAATGGTTTTTTACTATCGATGCGGTCCTTAATAAACTTGATTTCATCGGTCAAAAAAGGATAGATTTCTTCGTCGTATGCGCCAATAGGGGCCCCACAAACGATGACAAGATCTGCCTTAGTTGCATCGTACTGATTAAAGTCAGCAAGGGGGGCCTCAATATATTCTAAGGTAAAGCCGCGTTCTATTAATAATGGTTCTAAAATCCCGGCGTTTTCAAAGTGGATATGACGTACTACATAGGCTGTTTTACTCATGGTTCCTCCTTATAACTACGTACAACTATCTAGTGCTAGTATATCATATTCTATATTGGCTTGTCCGAACGCCGTGTACAAGATGTTGCACAATACTTGGTAAATAATGGTGTAGATGCTAATCGTTTGATCGGTATCGCTAATGGTGATGCTAAACCTGTTGCTACTAATGCAACTGCAAACGGCAAAGCTGAAAACCGTCGTGTAGACGTTTTCATTCACCGCTAATTTGAGCTTTCTCAATTTAATCTAAGCCCATACAAGTCCATCTTTTCGTCTCTCTATATATTTTGAGTGCGATAAGATGGACTTTTGTGTTATACTTAATCTATTAGAAATACTACTGTACATATGTAATCTGATCGTTGTCATATAGCTTTCATTTACATTGTGTACAATACTTACCATGTGTTTAGTAAAAGTGAGTTATTAGTATGGAAAAATTTAAATATTATAAGGAGCTTATCGGCGCGATTATCCTTGCAGGACTCATGATATTGGTGGCTTTGCGCATTAGCGATATTGCATCGGGCATCGATGCATTGATAACGGCCTTTGTACCGCTTATCGTAGGTGCCTGCATGGCCTTTGTCCTCGATATTCTCGTCGTCCGCTATGAACGTTGGTTATGGCCGCGTATCAAATCGGGGTGGCGGTATAAGATTCGTCGTCCGTTGAGCATTATCCTATCCTTTGTGACGATTAGTCTCATTGTGTACTTTATTGCCCGTATGGCTGTGCCGCAGTTAGTGCATTCTATTACACTTATCGTGTCCGCAGCACCACAGCTATATCTAGACTTTCAACAATGGATTTATCATTTAAGTAATACCGTTCCATTGGCCTCGAACCCTACGGTATTAAATACCTTGAATGGTGAAAGTATAGTTAACTATACGCGTGAATGGGGGACCAAGGGTGGCACCTATGTGGTGAATACGATGGGCACGATTCTTTCGTGGACCGTAAATATTGCATTAGGTCTTATCTTTGCCATTTACATGCTACTCGATAAGGAACGCCTCATGTCGCAAGGTAAGCGTATTTTGAAAGCCTATGCATCTGATACGTGGGTGAATCGTGTAACCTATGTGACCAAGGTTGCTGTTCAAACATTTAGTAGTTTCTTTGTAGGACAGTTTATCGATGCCTTGATTTTAGGTATCATGGTGGGCGTTACATTATGGATTTGTAATATCTCCTATGCTACGACCATTGCCTGTGTTATTGGTCTCACCGGTTTAATTCCATTAGTGGGTATATATGTAGGCGGCTTGATGGGAGCAGTTATATTGCTTACCATTAGCCCTATGGATGCGTTGATTTACGTCATCATTTTAGAAGTTTTACATCAAATTGAAAGCAATGTGATCTACCCAAAAATCGTAGGTAATTCTGTAGGGTTACCTGGGTTATGGGTCTTTGCCGCTGTTATCATAGGCGGTAGTTTGATGGGCGTTACAGGCATGATTATAGGCGTGCCATTAGTAGCCACTTGCTATAAATTGCTGATGACTGACGTTGAAGAACGTTTAGCCTCTAATGAAGGCTTATAGCATTTATTAGCTGTAATATAAATAAAAATACAAGTTTGTAGAATCCGATTACTATTGGGAGGATTATAATGAATAAAAAATTACTATCTTTGGTTATGACTGGCGTGTTGGCCGTTGGTGTTTTTTCAGTAGTCACACCGTATGAAGCACAAGCGCGTAAGACTAAACCAGAAACAAGCACAGATATTACAATTAAACGTGCACCTGGTCAATCTGTTGTTATGACAATGAGCGAAATTGGTACGATTTTCCAAAATCGTTTCCCTAATGCAGCATTGCATTCTGTAGAATTGAATTCCAATGATTTGGCCTATGCTTACAAAGTAACTGGATATAGCAAATATCACGAATACAAAATGAAGATTGATATCATCACTGGTAATCAATCCGATATGAGCGAAGGTGGCAAACCTAAACGCGTTATTGGTGAAATCTTCAACAAAGATAAAGTTATCGAACCATCTCAAGCAGAAGCAGCTGCTAAAGCGCAATTAGGTGCAGATGCTGTTATGAAGGGCTGGAAGGTTGAAGCTCACAATGGTAAAGTTAATTACTATGTAACGATGCATCAAAATGGTAAGAAAACAGTAGTGACTGTTGATGGTAATACAGGTGCTTACATTGAACAAAGTAAAGCAACAAAATTACCTCCAGAACCAGATCAAGGTTTTGACAAACGCCGTACGAACCTCATATGGGGCCATGACATCGTTATGGATAAAAAATAATATAAAAAATAGGGAGTCAATATCTAATGATGTTGACTCCCTATTTCATTTGTTAGGTACAATCGATTACCAACGGTTTTCGTAGTACACTTGTGTCCACATAATAACCTCGATAAGAGATGGATGTGGGCTCATTGTTTCACCTACGGTGATTACGGATCTAGGATCCATGTTGCGCATAATACCTTTTTTACGCAATCGTTTTGTGCGCTCTGATGCGATTTCTTCATTGATGGCTGTCAATGGAGTTACACCGCTGTTCATAAGGTTAACGTATGGTTGGAATAGGATAGAGGCTTGTGGTCCGATTACGTGAATACCAAGGATATGGTTTGTATCTTTGTCGACCACGATTTTTACAAAGCCGTCGTTTACATCACCAGGATCAATGCCCATAGCATAGCCTTTGGCAGTAGAGGAATAGAAGTTTTTGCCTACGCCTACATTGTAACCAGCCTTAATTGCTTCTGCTTCGGTAAGACCTACGCTACCGATTTCAGGATAGGAGAAGGTAACTTTTGGCAACACGTCGTAGCGGGCCCAACGGAAATCTGCTTCATTTTTAGCAAAGTAAAGATTATGTGCAATGATATCCGCTTCGTAGTTTGCGCGATGACGGAATGCAGGTTCGCCGTTCACATCGCCTAACGCATAGATGCCGTCCACAGATGTTTCAAGAAACTCGTTTGTTTTGATCCAGCCCTTTGACCATGTTTCAATACCTGTATTTTTAAGGTGTAACTCTTCGGTAGCAGGGCGGATACCAGCGGCTACAAGAATTTCTTCCACCTTAGTTTCTGTGATTTCACCTGTTGTACGATCTTTTGTAACGACGACTTTTAAGCCATCTTCTTGGCGAACCTCTACGGTATCTTGATTTAGAATTACGTTAATACCACGCTCTCTATAATTGTTAAGGAGATGCTCGGACATATCCGCATCTTCCTTTGGTACTAGGCGTACATTATGCTGAATAATTGTTACGTCGGTACCAGCAGAGTCAAATACATGAGCGAACTCTACGCCGATAGGACCAGCGCCTAAGATGGCAAGGGATTTGTACGGTTGTTTCGGAAACTTATCGCCAAATAAACTTTCACTAGAAAGGAAGCCTGCCTCTTTTAGACCAGGTACATTTGGTATGTTACTATAACCACCAGTACCAAGAACGATGGTTGGAGCTGTGATTTCTACGATACCAGAGCCATCGTTAAGGTGGATATTCATCACCTTATCGGACACAAAGCTTGCAGCACCGCGATATACATCTACGTTGTCATACGCGTTATAGTAATCATAGATGCCTGCAGACTTGTCAATCATATGCCATGTACGTTTAGCTACAGTGCCCCAATCCATTGTTGCATCGCCAACATTGACGCCGATTTTGCCGAACTCTTTTACCTCTTGTACAGCATTCGCAGCTGTTACCATAACCTTTGTAGGAATACAACCGCGAGTTAGGCATGTGCCGCCAAATTTACCTTTTTCTATGATAGCTACTTTTTTACCTGTTTTTATAGCAGCGTCAGCAACGATGGTTGCACCACCTGTACCCACTACAATAATATCGTATTGTTTCATGTTGATTCCTTTCTATATATATCTAGTAATAGTTATTATTATTAAATATATTATACCCTATTATATTGAAAATAATCAATATAGAAAATATATTGTTTTTGTTATTAGTGAAAGTTGGCGCAAGGGTAAACTTTCACAAAAAGAAAAGACGACCTCATGGATCGTCTTGTTCTATATGATGGTTTAATCCCAGTTTTCGTGATAGCCACGTTTTGCATAATCTGCAGTAGCAGTGAAGAGAATATCTGTACTAGAATTGAGTGCTGTTTCTGTGGAGTCTTGTAATACCCCGATGATGAAACCAACGCCTACTACTTGCATAGCCACATCGTTGGAGATACCGAATAGGGAACATGCCAACGGAATGAGAAGCAAGGAGCCGCCTGCTACGCCAGAAGCGCCGCAAGCGCCGATAGTAGCGATAACGGATAGAAGGATAGCTGTAGGTACATCCACGATGATGCCCAATGTATGAGCAGCAGCTAATGTCATAACAGTAATTGTGATTGCAGCACCACCCATGTTGATAGTCGCACCCAATGGAATGGATACGGAATACATATCAGGGTTAAGTTTCAAACGTTTAGCCAAGTCAAGGTTGACAGGAATGTTGGCTGCGGAGCTACGTGTAAAGAACGCATAGATAGCTGATTCGCGCAAACATTTGAACACCAATGGATATGGGTTACGGCGTAAGTAGATGAAGGATAAAAGTGGATTGATTACCAAGGCAACGAAAATCATGGAGCCTAAGAGTAATACGAGAAGTTGGAAGTAGCTGATAAGTGCTTCGATACCATTTGTTGCGATGGAATCAGCCACAAGACCCATGATACCAAGAGGCGCGAAGCGGATGATCCAACCTACTACAGTCGTAATTGCTTGAGAGATGGCTTCCATTACCTCTTTTGTATTCATAGGTGCATGACGTAGAGCACCACCGATGATAAGAGCCCAGCCTAAAATGCCGATGTAGTTAGCGGACATTAATGCTTTTACAGGGTTATCAACGATATTCTTGAGTAAAGTTTTCATGACTTCCGCAATGCCTTGTGGAGGCGCTGCATCAGCGGCACTAGCTGCTAGATGTAATGTGGTTGGGAAGAACCAGCTCACGAGTACGGCAAGTGCAGCAGAAAGGAATGTACCTAATAGATAGAGCGTAATTACGGAGCCCATACCTGTTTTTTGTCCGGAGCGATGTTTACTAATCGCCGCGATGACTAAGAAGAATACAAGGATTGGTGCAATACCTTTGAGGGCACCAACAAATAATACCCCTAATAGCGATAATTCGTTTGCAATATCAGGGACATAGAGAGCCGTCAAAATACCGATAATCATACCGATGATGATTTGTTGGATGAGGCTGACTCTATTAATGGATTTCATAAATCGATTCATAATAGACTCCAATACTTAATTAGACTACATAAAACAATGAATTCTGTCGTTTATCGAAGAGAAATAATAAATCCTCATAGAAAAGACATATGTCATTATATAACGAACATTGTTATAATTCAATAGATAAATACTAATTATATGATGCATTTTTTTCTATGTGAACATTTTGTAATTCTTTGTATATATAGTATATATATTAGAATTCGTCTAAGTTCTAGAATGTCATCGTTGGTTATGGTATACTGTCAACATGTGATATTCTTGATTATGAAAGTGGGTACCATGAATACTAAAGAATTTAACACGTATGAAGACAAAGAACAATTTGTGCAAGGTGTATTTTCTAATATTGCCAAACATTATGATTTGATGAATACATTGCTCAGCTTTGGGCAAGACTATTTCTGGCGTAAGTTCGCCGTTAAAGAAATGAATATTGGACCTTATCAACATGTGCTGGACGTAGCTTGTGGTACTTGTGTGTTTACGAAAGAAGCATTGCGCCAAGAGCCGACTTTGACAGTAGAAGCATTAGACTTTAATGCAGAAATGTTAGAGCAAGGTCGTGAGCGTATGGATCAAGCGGATCTTTTAGACCAAGTGAACTTGGTCCAAGGTGATGCTATGGCATTGCCTTATGCGGACAATACATTTGATGCGGCTATGAGTGGCTTTGCAATGCGTAATGTACCTGATATTAAACAAGTGCTATCCGAAATGCAACGCGTTGTAAAACCAGGCGGCAAGGTGGTAGTCTTGGAATTGGCTAAGCCAAGTGCATTTGGGTTTAAGCAATTATATAATTTCTACTTCTCCTATATATTACCTATTATAGGCAAATTAAGTAAGGATAATTCTTCCTATGCCTGGTTGCCTGAATCCTTGCGTCGCTATCCTCATCAAAGCGAGATTTTAGAAATCTGGAAATCTCTAGGTTATGAAAATGCTACCTATACTGAATTAACTGGTGGCATTGTGGCGGTTCACGAAGGTGTTGTGCCAGAATCCACTACAAAATAATACAAAAATAAAGACCGTATAACATAGTTAGTATCGTATGTTATACGGTCTTTTGTTATGTTTGTTGTTTGAAAGTGATTGATTATAGGCCATAGTCGATTATGTTGCTAAAACGTAATGGACATAGCATGTAACTAACAATCTATAAACAATAGTTGTTATTGTAGATAGTATACAATATCTGCATCTTGAGATACGATTAACGATCCTTTTTCAACAGGTGTAGAAGTGCTAAGATTTGCAACAAGCACTTTGGCACTGCGATAATAGCCTTGGTCGAATGTACTTGTTTCTGTGTTGCTAATGTTTACAGTTTTTACAGGACCTAAGGTGCGGCCTAGAGCAGCAGCAATTACCTCAGCCTTGTGTTGACCGTTTTGGATGGCTTCTGTAGTTAAAGAATCGGATAGCTGTTGAGATGTGTCGTTTTGGAATGAAAGGCTGTTTATGTCATTTGCACCAGCATTGACAGCTGCGTCTACGACCTTACCTACACTATCCAAGTTATTGATTTTAACCGTTACAAGGTTGGATACTCTATATCCTGTATTAACGCGTTTACCCTCTTGGTAATCATTAGTAGGACTAACTGAAATATTAGACGTGTAAACATCTTTTTTTGCAACATTTAAATTTGAAAGTCTGCTAATAAGGTCGCTCATGATGCGATCGTTATTTGACTTAGCGGCATTGATATTTGTGTTTTCACTTGTAATGCCTAGTGTGAGTATTGCATAGGTAGGCGCCACAGAGCGGGAAGCCTGACCTGTAACATGGATCTCAGATGTATCAAAAGATCCTTGTGGTGCTGCAAAGCTTGCTGTAGCCACAGAAGCACAAATAGCAGCCAAAGCAACTGTTTTGGTGAATAATCGTTTTGAGAATTTCATATATCTCTCCTTATATAGTATTAAAAGAACGGGGCAATACCCCCTGAAATATGACATGTATATCTTTATAAGTATGGTATTCATGTATATCATCGTAAGTTAAGTATATTGTACAAAATAGATTGCGTAAAATCAATATATTTTATTGAAAAATGAGTCAAAAGTGAAATTTTGTAAAAATGAGAATTAGGGGTTGCGTAGGTATGTGGTTTGTACTATAATAACCATACAGTCGTTGAGGCGACTGTTTCTTAATGAGGAAACACTAGATACAATCTAGATTCTTTGTTAGTTATTTTGGAATTTCATGTAAATCCCTCACATAGAGGTAATTACAGAATTCTAAAAAAGATTATAAAAAGTGCTTGACACTGAATGGTCAACATGATATTATAATCCAGTCGCCAGTTGGTGAAACACTTCAAACGAAAGTGCTTCGGAGCTAGATAATATCTGGTCTAACTGGTACAGATCTTTGAAAACTGAACAATGATAGGTAATCAATCATATGATTGAACATATGCCAGAGTGCGGGTTTTGACATAGTCAAAACCAACCATAATTCAAAGTTACTTAAATGTAACGACAACAAATATTGAGCTACTCAAATAGCTTCAAGATATCTTGGAGAGTTTGATCCTGGCTCAGGACGAACGCTGGCGGCGTGCTTAACACATGCAAGTCGAACGAAGAGCGATGGAAGCTTGCTTCTATCAATCTTAGTGGCGAACGGGTGAGTAACGCGTAATCAACCTGCCCTTCAGAGGGGGACAACAGTTGGAAACGACTGCTAATACCGCATACGATCCAATCTCGGCATCGAGACTGGATGAAAGGTGGCCTCTATTTATAAGCTATCACTGAAGGAGGGGATTGCGTCTGATTAGCTAGTTGGAGGGGTAACGGCCCACCAAGGCGATGATCAGTAGCCGGTCTGAGAGGATGAACGGCCACATTGGGACTGAGACACGGCCCAGACTCCTACGGGAGGCAGCAGTGGGGAATCTTCCGCAATGGACGAAAGTCTGACGGAGCAACGCCGCGTGAGTG
>OIFN01000165.1_pt1 | contig 36764 bp, 30 predicted proteins | sample 1582091 | NCBI WGS metagenome assembly OIFN01 (sample SAMN07501064, study PRJEB24779) | human gut metagenome
CTAGAAAAAAATAATAACATTAAAGTGCAAGGTAAAAATTATAGAGTCATTGAAAAACGAGACGATACCCAAAATGGAAAAATCTATTTGATAAGTAATTTTGTATATAAAATATAGCTTGATTTACTAGCAAGAATAACCTCTAACATACTAATACATCTCTTTACGAGGTGTCTTTTTTGTGATATGAATATTTTAAGCAATATACTATTGCTAACCAACGCAAGTATACCATACTAAAAGAAGCAGACACATTGTCCCGTGTCTGCTCTTTTTATTTATCTCTTGTAAAATATAGAATATTCTGACAATATGGTATTATTCTTATTTTGATACATTTCAACGAAACAATTATTCTTATATATTAGTGCCACTTCGGTGGCGCTTTTTTGTTTAGAGCAATACATAGAGGGTAAATTTACATAAGTGTTTGGGAGAACACAGCTAAAATTAAATTAGAATAAACATTGCAGGCAGGTACTCTTTGAGTGTTTGTCTTATTTTTGTTGGAATAGCCTATACAACATAACTTCATAATTAGATTGGTAGTATAATTTGCGAATAGTGTTTACTTGTATATACAAGTTGATAATTATATACTTTAAAACATATAATTACTTAGGAGACAAAGTAAAATGAATAAAGATTATGAATATGAGTCAATGCTAAAAGGCGATTTGTATATAGCTGAGAATATAGCTAAAGAAAACAAGTCAATGAATGGAAAAGTAATAGCACAAAAAATAAATAAAACATCTATAGATGACGAGGAAAAGATAAAAGATTTGGAGGTTGAACTTTTTGGTGAAACTCCTGATGATTTTTATGTCACTCCACCGTTATACGTAGACTATGGTAGACACGTTAATATTGGTGAAAATTTTTATGCTAATATGGACTGTATGTTTTTAGATGTTAATTACATTAATATAGGAAATAATGTGATGTTTGGTCCTAGAGTAAACCTATATACAGCAGGTCATCCAATAGACCCTTTAATAAGAAACGAACAATTGGAATACGGAGCTCCTATAAATATAAAAGATAATGTTTGGATTGGTGGAAACGTAACTGTTTTACCTGGCATAACGATTGGTAAGAATGCTGTAGTAGCTGCAGGGTCTGTAGTAACTAAAGATGTACCAGAAGATTCTATTGTTGGAGGTAATCCAGCTAAGCATATAAGAGATATAGATTCTAAAGATTACGAAAAATGGAATGAATTAAAATATAAATATAAAGAGTCAAAGCAATAGATTCAGCGTCATGAAAATACTTAATTTCATTTAATATTTCAAGTTATTTAATTTATATGTAATTCAATCTTGGCAGTCATTAGTTTGACTGTTTTTTTATTGATCTAAGAAACATACTAAGATTAGCTATGAAGAAATCTATGACGATAGATTTCTTCATAGCTATTTTTTATAGTTATAGAGAGGAGTAGACTGTCCAGACTCTTGGATTTTAAATCCGTATAAAAAACAAGTCAGCTTTACTCTCGCCTTTTGAAATTCGTTGGTAGTATGTTGGGTTCTTGAAACCGTGTATAGGAAAATGAAATGAGAAAGGTTAAGTAAAGTAATGCTTATTTTAATTATAAGTACTTGACTAATCGTAGGAAGAAGTCTGGGACAAACACTTGTCTCAGGCTTTTTCAATACATTGACAGATTGAGTGTCATTGAAGAAGCTCGGAATTTAGAAAAATGTATCTTTACGATTTGAATTAAAATAAAAGCAAGAGAAACAAAACGTTACTCTTGCTTAAATCTACGTATGTTATTAGATGAAGAATCCTGCAATAGCCGCTGATATAAACGAAACAAGTGTTGCACCAAATAATAATTTTATTCCGAAACGAGCAACAACGTCACCTTTTTCATCATTCAATGATTTAATAGCTCCTGAAATAATACCAATTGAACTAAAGTTTGCGAATGATACTAAGAAGACAGAGGTAATTCCTTTAGCATGTTCCGATAATCCAGTCGCTTTACCTAAATCTTGCATTGCTACAAATTCATTAGATAGTAATTTTGTAGCCATTACTGAACCAGATTGAACTGCATCTTGCCATGGTATTCCAGTTAAAAAAGCGAAAGGTGCAAAAATAAATCCAATAAGCGTTTGGAAGTTCCATTTAATAGCACCGCCAGACACAAAGCTTAAGATTCCACTCACCATTCCATTTAATAAAGCAATAATTGCAATATAACCTATTAGCATAGCGCCTACAATAACTGCTACTTTAAATCCATCTAGTATATACTCCCCAAGCATTTCAAAGAAAGATTGTTTTTTTGTTTCGTTCTCATCAATTAATAATTTGTCGTCTTCCTCATTGACTTTATAAGGATTAATGATAGATGCAATGATAAAACCACCAAACAAGTTAAGCACTACTGCAGTCACAACATATTTTGGTTCAATAAGTGTAAAATAAGCGCCTATAATTGATGCTGATACTGTTGACATCGCTGAAGCAGTTAATGTATATAAGCGTTGTTTAGGTATGTAAGGTAATTGTTTTTTTAATGAGATAAAGACTTCAGATTGTCCTAGAATTGCTGCTGCGACCGCATTGTAAGATTCTAAACGGCCCATTCCATTAATCTTTGAAATTAAAAATCCCAGTAAGTTAATAATTAGTGGCAGTATTCGTGTATATTGTAATATACCTATCAATGCTGAAATAAAAACAATAGGTAACAAAACGCTAAAGAAGAATGGTGGTTGTTTAGGATCAACAAATTTAAAGCCACCAAATACAAAATTGACACCGACCGCTGCTTTAGCTAATAAATAATTAAAACCATCTGAAATACCCCCAATAACTGAAATTCCCAAATTAGTTTTGAGTAATATAAATGCAAATATTAATTGAATTACTAATAGTAATCCAACATATCGCCAGCGAATATTTTTTCTGTCTGAACTAAATAAAACTGCTAGTGCTAAAAAGAAAATGATTCCTAATATCCCAATCACAATATGCATATTTTTTCATTCCTTTAAATTTTTTCTATTTTCTATCATACAACAAAATGAACACGCTAACATCATTAATTTGAAATTTTAAAATCAAATTGGTTGAAAAAGGTCAAAGATGGTCATATAATATAGTCAAAGAAGGTCAAAAAAGAGGTGATATCTATGCACAATATGTCTGACATCATAGAACAATACATTAAGCGGTTATTTGAAGAAGCAGATGAAGATGTTGTAGAAATACAACGCGCTCATATTGCTCAACGTTTCGATTGTGTTCCTTCTCAACTTAACTATGTTATTAAGACACGTTTCACCAATGAACATGGTTATGAAATTGAAAGTAAACGTGGTGGCGGTGGCTACATTCGAATCACTAAAATTGAAAATAAAGATGCAACAGGTTATATTAATCACTTACTACAATTAATAGGTCCATCTATTTCTCAACAACAAGGGTATTATGTCATAGATGGTTTGTTAGATAAAGGTTTGATTAATGAAAGAGAAGCTAAAATGATACAGACCATTATCGATAGAGAAACTTTAAAAATGGATGTTGTTGCACGCGATATTATAAGAGCTAATATCTTAAAACGATTACTACCAGTTATTAATTATTACTAGGTTAGGTGAGGTGTTTAAAATTGCTTTGTGAAAATTGCCATTTTAATGAAGCGGAAGTTAAACTTACTGTTAAAGGTATAGATAGTACGCATGAAAAATGGGTATGTTCAGTATGTGCCCAAGGAGAAAATCCCTGGTTACATTCTAACGATGATAATACGTATCATACACACCAAGACGATATAGAAGAAGCATTTGTGGTGAAACAGATACTTCAACACCTTGCTGCAAAACATGGTATTAATTTTCATGAGATGGCATTTAAAGAAGAAAAAAGATGCCCAACATGTCAGATGACACTTAAGGATATTGCACATGTTGGTAAGTTTGGGTGTGCTGACTGTTATGCTACGTTTAAAGAAGACATCATTGATATAGTTCAACGTGTTCAAGGTGGTCAATTTGAGCATGTAGGAAAAACACCACAATCATCGTATAAGAAACTTGCAATAAAAAAGCAAATTGAAGAAAAATCAAAATATCTAAATAAATTGATAAATGATCAAGAGTTTGAAGAGGCAGCGATTGTTCGTGATGAAATTAAAGCTTTAAAAAGTGAAAGCGAGGTGTCTCATGATGAGTAATATCCATACTAATATTAGTGAGTGGATGAAGATGTCTGAGGAGACACCTGTTATTATTTCTTCTAGAATTCGATTAGCTAGAAATCTTGAAAATCATGTCCATCCACTTATGTTCCCTTCAGAGCAAGAAGGATATCGAGTGATTAATGAAGTTCAAGATGTGCTTCCCAACTTAACTTTAAATCGTTTAGATACGATGGATCAACAAAGTAAAATGAAATTGGTTGCGAAACATCTTGTAAGTCCTGAACTAGTGAAACAACCTGCTTCAGCAGTAATGTTAAATGATGATGAATCGGTAAGTGTCATGATAAACGAAGAAGATCATATACGAATACAGGCTCTAGGAACTGATTTATCGCTAAAGGATTTATATCAACGTGCTTCTAAAATTGATGATGAATTAGATAAAGCGTTAGACATTAGTTATGATGAGCATTTAGGATATTTAACTACCTGTCCTACTAATATTGGTACAGGAATGCGTGCAAGTGTGATGTTACATTTACCTGGACTCTCCATTATGAAAAGAATGAACAGAATTGCACAAACAATTAACCGTTTTGGATTTACAATTCGAGGTATATACGGAGAAGGGTCACAAGTATATGGTCATATTTATCAGGTTTCAAATCAACTTACATTAGGGAAAACAGAAGAAGCCATCATCGATAACTTAACTGAAGTCGTAAATCAAATTATAAATGAAGAAAAGCAAATAAGAGAAAGACTTGATAAACACAATCCTGTAGAGACACTAGATAGAGTTTATCGATCATTAGGTGTACTACAAAACAGTAGAATTATTTCTATGGAAGAAGCCTCATATCGTTTAAGCGAAGTGAAACTAGGTATTGATTTGAATTATATTTTGCTTGAAAATTTTAAATTTAATGAATTAATGGTAGCAATACAGTCGCCATTTTTAATAGATGACGAAGATAATAGAACAGTAAATGAAAAAAGAGCTGATTTATTAAGAGAGCATATAAAATAGGAGGTATTTATACATGTTATTTGGTAGATTGACAGAGCGTGCACAACGTGTGTTGGCACATGCACAAGAAGAAGCAATTCGTTTGAACCATTCTAATATTGGAACAGAACATCTTTTGCTTGGTTTAATGAAAGAGCCAGAAGGTATAGCTGCAAAGGTATTAGAAAGTTTTAATATTACTGAAGATAAAGTCATCGAAGAAGTTGAAAAACTTATCGGTCACGGTCAAGAGCAAATGGGCACACTACATTATACACCGAGAGCAAAAAAAGTAATTGAACTGTCTATGGATGAAGCTCGAAAGCTACATCATAACTTTGTAGGAACAGAGCATATTCTATTAGGTTTAATTAGAGAAAATGAAGGTGTTGCAGCACGTGTGTTTGCAAACCTAGATTTAAATATTACTAAAGCACGTGCCCAAGTTGTAAAAGCTTTAGGAAGTCCAGAAATGAGTAATAAAAATGCGCAAGCTAATAAGTCTAATAACACGCCTACATTAGATGGATTAGCTAGAGATTTAACTGTTATTGCTAAAGATGGAACGTTAGATCCAGTTGTAGGACGAGATAAAGAGATTACTCGTGTAATTGAAGTTTTAAGTCGTCGTACTAAAAATAATCCTGTGCTAATTGGTGAACCCGGTGTTGGTAAAACAGCAATTGCTGAGGGACTTGCGCAAGCAATTGTTAAAAATGAAGTACCAGAAACTTTAAAAGACAAACGTGTAATGTCATTAGATATGGGTACAGTCGTAGCTGGCACTAAATATCGTGGTGAATTTGAAGAAAGATTGAAAAAAGTAATGGAGGAAATTCATCAAGCTGGTAATGTTATTCTATTTATCGATGAACTTCATACTTTAGTTGGTGCTGGTGGCGCAGAAGGAGCAATTGATGCATCTAATATTTTAAAACCTGCTTTAGCTCGCGGAGAATTGCAATGTATAGGTGCCACAACATTAGATGAATATCGTAAAAATATAGAAAAAGACGCTGCACTAGAACGTCGTTTCCAACCAATTCAAGTGGATGAACCTACAGTTGAAGACACGATTGAAATCTTAAAAGGATTACGTGACCGTTATGAGGCTCATCACAGAATTAATATTTCAGATGAAGCTTTAGAAGCGGCTGCTAAATTGAGTGATCGCTATGTTTCAGATCGTTTCTTGCCCGATAAAGCCATTGACTTAATTGATGAGGCAAGTTCAAAAGTTAGACTTAAAAGTCATACAACTCCAAGTAATTTAAAAGAGATTGAACAAGAAATTGATAAAGTAAAAAATGAAAAAGATGCTGCAGTTCATGCCCAAGAATTTGAAAATGCCGCTAATTTAAGAGATAAGCAATCTAAACTTGAAAAGCAATATGAAGATGCTAAAAATGAATGGAAAAATGCACAAGGTGGTTTAGATACTGCCTTATCTGAAGAAAATATCGCTGAAGTAATAGCTGGTTGGACGGGTATTCCTCTAACTAAAATTAATGAAACTGAATCAGATCGTTTATTGAATCTTGAAGATACACTTCATAAACGTGTCATTGGACAAAACGATGCTGTCAATTCAATTAGTAAAGCTGTTCGAAGAGCTCGTGCTGGTCTTAAAGATCCAAAACGTCCAATCGGTAGTTTTATTTTCTTAGGACCTACAGGTGTCGGTAAAACTGAATTAGCACGTGCTTTAGCTGAATCTATGTTTGGTGAAGATGATGCAATGATTCGCGTAGATATGAGTGAATTTATGGAGAAACATGCTGTCAGTCGATTAGTTGGTGCACCTCCAGGATATGTAGGACATGATGACGGCGGTCAATTGACTGAAAAAGTTAGACGTAAACCATACTCTGTCATTTTATTTGATGAAATTGAGAAAGCACATCCTGACGTTTTTAATATTCTTCTACAAGTTTTAGATGATGGTCATTTAACAGATACTAAAGGTCGTACTGTGGACTTCCGTAATACTGTGATTATTATGACTTCTAATGTGGGAGCTCAAGAATTACAAGACCAACGCTTTGCTGGTTTCGGAGGTGCTTCAGAAGGTAGTGACTACGAAACTGTCAGAAAAACAATGATGAAAGAATTAAAAAATTCATTCCGACCAGAATTCTTAAACCGTGTTGATGACATTATTGTCTTCCATAAACTTACAAAAGATGAATTAAAAGAAATTGTTACAATGATGGTAAATAAACTTACACACCGTCTTTCAGAGCAAAATATTAATATTGTTGTTACTGATAAAGCGAAAGAAAAAATTGCAGAAGAAGGATATGATCCTGAATATGGTGCTAGACCACTCATTAGAGCAATTCAAAAAACGGTTGAAGATAATTTAAGTGAATTGATTTTAGATGGAAATAAAATTGAAGGTAAAGAAGTAACAATTGATCATGATGGTAAAGAATTTAAGTATGATATTCATGAAAGTACAACCAAAAAAGAAACAACAGAATCATAATTAAATTTTTATAACTTTAATTTCACATATTGAATTACTACAATTATAACGTTAAATATTAAATTAAAAAGAGTGAGATAGAAAGCTTAAGTAATTCGCTGTCTCACTTGGCAATGAGGACTAGAGTTGAAAATTGAGATTAGACTAAGTAAAACTCGGTTGTCAATTGCCAATAAATAAAATGCCTGGGACAATCATTGTCTCAGGCATTTTCTATACTAAGATAATCACTTAAATATATAATAATAAACAATGAATTAGGTAAATCAATTTAAAATTTTACTTATATTTTTGCTGAATCATCATTAAGGTAATTGCCAGAATGTATAAACAGATAAGCATATGATAAATGTTATAGGTTCATTATAGAAATATTATGAAAGGGTTATAGACTTATAAGTGTTATCAACATCATTATTTATTTTTAATTTGTCAGATTCAACTTGTCAGTTTAAAATAGATTTGTTCATATTAAATCGGAGGTGTCTCAATGGCCAAGAAAAAAGTAATATTCGAATGTATGGCATGTGGCTATCAATCTCCTAAGTGGATGGGTAAGTGCCCTAACTGCGGCGCGTGGAATCAAATGGAAGAAATAGTAGAAAAGGTTGCTCATCCTAAACATGGTGTAAAAACAAAAGAAACAGCAGGTAAGGTACAAAAGTTAAATAGTGTTAAGCATGAAGCTACCCCTAGACTACTTACAGAATCAAAGGAATTTAACCGCGTTTTAGGTGGAGGTATTGTAAGTGGTTCATTAGTACTAATAGGTGGAGACCCAGGTATTGGTAAGTCGACTTTATTGCTACAAATTTGTGCTGCGCTGTCACAAAATAAGAATGTTTTATATATTACTGGTGAGGAATCTATTAATCAAACTAAGTTGCGCGCTGATCGTTTGGAAGAAGATTCTAGTCATCTTAATGTTTTAGCCGAAACTGATTTAGAAGTGATACATCAAACTGTAAAAGAAGAGAGACCTGACTTACTTGTTGTTGATTCGATTCAAACAATCTATCATCCGGAAATTAGTTCTGCACCTGGATCGGTATCACAAGTAAGAGAGAGTACGCAGAGTTTAATGAACATTGCTAAACAGATGAATATTGCCACATTTATTGTGGGACACGTAACAAAAGAAGGACAAATCGCCGGACCAAGATTATTGGAACATATGGTTGATACAGTTCTTTATTTTGAAGGAGACGAGCATCACGCTTATCGTATCCTTAGAGCAGTAAAAAATAGATTCGGTTCTACAAATGAGATGGGGATTTTCGAAATGAAGCAAAGTGGATTAAAAGGTGTACTTAATCCTTCTGAAATGTTTTTAGAGGAACGTTCTACAAATGTTCCGGGCTCTACAATCGTCCCCACTATGGAAGGAACAAGACCACTACTCATTGAAGTCCAAGCGCTTGTTACACCAACTACATTTAATAATCCTAGACGAATGGCTACAGGTATAGATCATAATCGATTAAGTTTACTTATGGCGGTTCTAGAAAAAAAGGAAAACTATTTACTCCAACAACAAGATGCCTATATTAAAGTAGCAGGTGGCGTCAAATTAACAGAACCTGCTGTTGATTTAAGTATTATTGTTGCGACAGCATCAAGTTTTAAAGATCAAGCTGTTGATGGATTAGATTGTTTTGTGGGTGAAGTTGGATTAACAGGTGAAGTACGCAGAGTATCTCGCATAGAGCAACGTGTTCAAGAAGCGGCCAAACTAGGGTTTAAAAGAGCTATTATTCCACAGACAAATATTGGAGGTTGGACATTCCCAGAAGGCATCCAAGTCGTTGGTGTTTCATCAGTACATGAAGCTTTAAAATATGCATTACATTCAAAACCGAGGTAAGCCGTATTATTAAGCCATACTAGGATATAACATCAATGGAAGGAGGATATAAGTTGAATATAACAAAAGCAATTGTTGTAGCAATCTATATCATTGTTGGTGCAGCTCTTGGTGTTATAATTATACCCGAAGTTGTTAAAGATCTTGGCATTCATCATCATGCGGTTATCACTAATTATTATGTAGATAGTTTCATAGGTATTATTATATTTTTTATTATATTTGGATTATTCATTAATAAAGTAACATATGCTTTTAAACAATTTGAACAATTAATCATGAGACGCAGTGCGGTAGAAATATTATTTGCTACAATTGGTTTAATTATTGGTTTATTTATTTCAGTGATGGTTTCTTTTATCTTAGAAATGATAGGTAATTCCATATTAAATCACTTTGTACCTATGATTATCACTATTATTTTATGTTATTTAGGCTTTCAATTTGGTCTGAAAAAAAGAGATGAAATGCTTATGTTTTTACCAGAGAATATGGCACGTTCGATGTCTAATAATACACGAAGAGCGACACCTAAGATTGTAGATACAAGTGCAATTATCGATGGAAGGATATTAGATATTATACGTTGCGGATTTATCGATGGTGATATATTAATACCACAAGGCGTTATAAATGAATTACAAGTTATAGCGGATGCTAAAGATAGCGTGAAACGTGAAAAAGGTCAAAGAGGATTAGATATTTTGAATCAACTTTATGATTTAGATTACCCTACACGCGTTATACATCCAACTCAATCCCATAGTGATATAGATACATTATTAATTAAATTAGCACAACAGTATCACGCACATGTGATTACGACTGATTTTAATTTAAATAAAGTATGTCATGTTCAAGGAATTACTGCACTCAACGTTAATGATTTATCGGAAGCAATCAAACCTAATGTACATCAAGGCGACCAGTTAAGTATTTTATTAACGAAGATAGGTAAAGAGCCAGGACAAGGCGTAGGATATTTAGATGATGGTACAATGGTGGTTGTTGATAACGCGAAGAGTTACATTGGTCAACAGGTTGATTTAGAGGTCTTAAGTTTGTTACAAACATCATCAGGAAGAATTGTTTTTGCGAAATTTGTTGACTGAAAATTTAATAGATTATCTTTGTTAGAATAAGGGTTTCATGTGAAACGTACCTTACGAATTTAGGTGCTATATTTAATTGAAATATTTCAAATTGGTTTTATTTAACAGGTTATACATATTAAACATGTGACTTATCAAAGAGGCCTTTAAGTGCTACAATATTATTGAAATGTTAGGTGGATTAGAATATTCAATATTTAATCAAGTTATTCATCAAGGTATACTTTAGCGTATCCTTATCGTTTGAATAACTTTTTTAAAATTAAACGACTTACAATAAACTACTGCATTTATTTGCATATTTTGTTAGTGGTCATAGTTATCATTTTATTGATGTATAATTTGCAAAGTATTTTAATTAATATTTGGCTATTTATTATCCACACAATTAATAGTAGGAGTGAAAATAATGAGTGAACGTATCAGAGTAAGATATGCGCCAAGTCCAACAGGATATTTGCATATTGGTAATGCAAGAACAGCATTATTCAATTATTTATTTGCTAAACATTATAATGGTGATTTTGTTGTTCGCATCGAAGATACAGATAGTAAACGTAATTTAAAAGATGGTGAATCTTCACAATTCGATAATCTAAAATGGTTAGGTTTGGATTGGGATGAATCCGTCGATAAAGATAAAGGTTTTGGACCTTATCGTCAATCTGAACGTGCAGAAATCTATAATCCACTAATTCAACAGCTATTAGAGGAAGACAAAGCATATAAATGTTATATGACTGAAGAAGAGTTAGAAGCAGAGCGTGAAGCTCAAATTGCCCGTGGAGAGATGCCAAGATATGGTGGACAACATGCGCACTTAACAGAAGAACAGCGTCAACAGTACGAAGCGGAAGGGCGTAAACCATCAATTCGTTTCCGTGTGCCTAAAGATCAAACATATACGTTCAATGACATGGTTAAAGGAGAAATTTCCTTTGAATCTGACAATATCGGAGACTGGGTAATTGTAAAAAAAGATGGTGTTCCGACTTATAATTTTGCAGTTGCCGTAGATGATCATTATATGCAAATATCAGATGTTATACGTGGTGATGACCATGTTTCGAATACACCTAAGCAGTTAATGATATATGAAGCATTTGGATGGGAAGCACCTCGTTTTGGTCATATGTCACTCATTGTTAATGAAGAGCGTAAAAAGTTAAGCAAGCGGGATGGTCAAATCCTACAATTTATCGAGCAATATCGTGATTTAGGATATCTTCCAGAAGCATTATTTAACTTTATTACATTATTAGGTTGGTCACCTGAAGGTGAAGAGGAAATCTTTTCTAAAGAAGAATTTATAAAGATTTTTGATGAAAAACGCTTGTCTAAGTCTCCAGCTATGTTCGATAGACAAAAACTTGCTTGGGTTAACAACCAGTATATGAAAACAAAAGATACAGAAACAGTATTTGAACTTGCATTACCTCATTTAATCAAGGCTAATCTTATACCTGAAAACCCATCAGAAAAGGATAGAGAATGGGGACGTAAATTAATAGCGTTGTATCAAAAAGAAATGAGTTACGCTGGTGAAATTGTTCCATTATCAGAAATGTTCTTCCATGAAATGCCGGAACTAGGAAAAGATGAACAAGAGGTATTACAAGGAGAACAAGTGCCAGAACTAATGAACCATTTATATGGTAAATTAGAATCTTTAGAATCATTTGAGGCAACTGAAATTAAAAAAATGATTAAAGAAGTTCAAAAAGAAACTGGTATTAAAGGTAAACAATTATTTATGCCTATTCGTGTTGCTGTTACTGGACAAATGCATGGTCCTGAATTACCTAACACAATTGAAGTATTAGGCAAAGATAAAGTATTGTCACGCTTAAAAAAACTTGTTTAAATAAATAGGATTAGTTATTTATTTAATAAATATTAAGTCATAAAGTGTTTACGACTTGAAATTTTACAAGTGACAACATATGATTATAAATATAAAATGATTCAAAGGATTAGTAGTTAAATGTTTATGTGTCAGAGAGTGTGCGGGAGCTGTGAGCACATCATAAATATTAATGAATGCACCTTTGTTAATAAAAATAAATAATTGAGATGAGAATAGTAATAAATCAAATATGAGTATTGCTATTAAATGAAGAGTGGAACCGTGCGAGAGCGCCTCTAGCAACAAATGTTAGAGGTGCTCTTTTCATATTTTTAAACTATGCTATCAGTGATATTCCGTGTAGTGATTTAAACGTGTTGAAATTAATTTGATTAGACTAAGGGGGAGACGTTCGTGTTAAAAAGAATGAGAGACGATATAAAGATGGTGTTTGAACAGGATCCTGCAGCGCGCTCGACTTTAGAAGTAATAACTACTTACGCTGGATTACATGCAGTTTGGAGTCACTTAATTGCCCATAAATTATATAAAAATAGACGTTATGTAGCAGCCAGAATGATTTCTCAATTATCACGTTTTTTCACCGGAATCGAAATACATCCAGGTGCAAAAATTGGTAAGCGTTTATTTATCGACCATGGCATGGGTGTAGTTATTGGAGAAACATGTACAATTGGTGATAATGTCACTATTTATCAAGGAGTTACTTTAGGTGGTACAGGTAAAGAAAAAGGAAAGCGCCATCCTGATATTGGTGATAATGTGTTGATAGCAGCTGGATCTAAGATATTAGGTAATATAAAAATTGAATCAAATGTGAATATTGGAGCTAATTCTGTAGTATTACAGTCAGTTCCTAGTTATACAACTGTAGTAGGTATACCAGGTCACATTGTTAAACAAGAAGGTAGACGTATTGGTAAAACATTTGATCACCGTAACTTACCTGATCCACTTTTTGAACAAATTAAACACTTAGAAAGACAGCTTGAAAAAGCTAAGAATGGAGAGATTCAAGATGATTACATTATATAATACCTTAACACGTCGGAAAGAGACGTTTGAGCCCATTGAACCAGGTAAGGTCAAAATGTATGTATGTGGGCCGACAGTTTACAATTATATTCATATTGGAAATGCACGACCAGCTATTAATTATGATGTAGTCAGAAGATATTTCGAATATAAGGGATATGAGGTCATTTATGTTTCTAATTTCACAGACGTTGATGATAAACTCATTAATCGCTCTAAAGAACTCAATGAAAGTGTTCCTGAAATTGCTGAAAAGTATATTAAAGCTTTTTATGAGGACGTTGGTGCTTTGAATGTGAAAAAGGCTACATCTAATCCGCGTGTGATGCACCATATGGGTGAAATTATTGATTTTATCAAGGAATTAGTAGATGAAGGTTATGCATATGAAAGTGACGGTGATGTCTATTTTAGAACACGTCAATTTGATGGATATGGTAAGTTAAGTCATCAATCATTAGATGATTTGAAAGTTGGCGCTCGTATTGAAGCTGGAGAACAAAAAGAAGATGCGTTAGATTTTACTTTATGGAAGAAAGCTAAGCCAGGGGAAATTAGTTGGAATAGTCCGTTTGGTAAAGGTAGACCAGGTTGGCACATTGAATGTTCGGTAATGGCTTATCATGAACTAGGACCTACAATAGATATTCACGCAGGTGGTTCAGATTTACAATTTCCGCATCATGAAAATGAAATTGCTCAATCAGAGGCTCATAATCATGCTCCTTTCGCAAATTATTGGATGCATAATGGTTTTATTAATATTGATAATGAGAAAATGAGTAAGTCTCTAGGAAATTTCATTTTAGTTCACGATATCATTAAAGAAGTCGATCCAGACGTATTACGATTCTTTATGATTAGTGTGCATTATCGTAGCCCAATAAACTACAATTTAGAATTAGTAGGTGCGGCGCGAAGTGGTCTTGAACGTATACGTAATAGCTACAAGTTAATTGAGGAAAGAGAAGAAATTGCTACAGATTTGGAAGAACAATCAGAATATATACAACAAATAGATAAAATACTAAATCAATTTGAAACAGTAATGGATGATGACTTTAATACTGCTAATGCAGTAACTGCATGGTATGACTTAGCTAAACTTGCAAATAAATATGTATTAGAAAACACAACTTCAACAAAAGTTTTAAATAGATTTAAAGAAGTGTATAGCATTTTTAGTGACGTTCTTGGTGTACCACTTAAGAGTAAAGAAACAGAAGAGTTACTAGATGAAGACATTGAACAATTGATTGAGGAGCGTAATGAAGCACGTAAAAATAAAGATTTCGCACGAGCAGATGAAATTAGAGATATGTTAAAAACACGTCATATCATTTTAGAAGATACCCCACAAGGTGTAAGATTTAAACGTGGCTAAACATATGAATGTAAAACTTCTTAATCCTTTAACATTGGCATATATGGGTGATGCAGTACTTGATCAACATGTGCGTGAATATATCGTGCTAAAATTACAAAGTAAACCTCATCGTTTGCACCAAGTATCGAAAAGTTACGTTTCAGCGAAAAGTCAAGCTGAGACTTTAGAGTATTTGTTAGAGATTGACTGGTTTACAGAGGAAGAGCTAAGTGTTTTAAAACGAGGACGTAACGCTAAAAGTTATACAAAAGCTAAAAATACTGACATTCAAACTTATCGTAAAAGCTCAGCGTTAGAAGCTGTTATCGGATTTTTATATTTAGACCATCAATCAGAACGCTTAGAAAACTTATTAGAAACAATTGTTAGGATAGTGGATGAAAGGTAGTGTGAATGTGGAAGATATAGTGATAGTAGGTAGACACGCAGTTAAAGAAGCGATTATATCAGGTCACGCCATAAATAAGATTTTGATTCAAGATGGTATAAAAAAGCAACAAATTAACGACATTTTAAAAAATGCAAAATCACAAAAATTAATTGTACAAACGGTACCAAAATCTAAATTAGATTTTTTAGCAAATGCACCTCACCAGGGTGTGGCTGCTTTAGTAGCCCCATATGAATATGCAAACTTCGATGAATTTTTACAAAAACAAAAGAAAAAAGACCGTTATTCAACTGTTATCATTTTAGATGGTTTAGAAGATCCGCATAATCTTGGCTCTATATTAAGAACAGCAGATGCTTCTGGTGTTGATGCGGTTATTATACCTAAAAGACGATCAGTTGCGTTAACACAGACCGTTGCCAAAGCTTCTACAGGAGCGATTCAGCATGTTCCGGTCATAAGAGTTACTAATCTTTCGAAAACTATCGATGAATTAAAAGACAGCGGCTTTTGGATTGCGGGTACAGAAGCTAGTAATGCAACGGATTATAGAGATTTACAAGCAGATATGTCACTAGGTATTGTTATAGGTAGTGAGGGGCAAGGTATGAGTCGTTTAGTGAGTGATAAGTGTGATTTTCATATTAAGATTCCAATGGTTGGACATGTCAATAGCTTGAACGCTTCTGTGGCTGCAAGTTTAATGATGTATGAAGTATATCGTAAACGTCATCAGTTAGAGGAAAAGTCATGAAGAAAAGATACTTAATTATAGATGGCTACAATATGATTGGCCAATCCTCAACACTTAGCACTGTTGCTAAAGAGAATTTAGAAGAAGCTAGAGAGCAATTATTAGACACAATTGCCAACTACAATGCATTAATAGCAGATGAAATTGTCTGTGTATTTGATGCCTATGAACAGTCAGGGATAGAAAGGGAATACTTCTATCATGGCGTCAAAACAATCTTTACTAAAGAAAAAGAAACTGCAGATAGTTTTATAGAACGCTACGTGTATGAACTATATAATAAACACACGACACACATTACCGTTGTAACAAGTGATATGAGTGAACAACATGCTATTTTTGGTTCAGGTGCATATCGTATTTCTTCAAGAGAAATGTGGCGTGAATTAAAAGAAAATGAGGTTGTTGTTAACAAGTCACTTGATGATTTTAGCGAAAAGAAACCAAGAATTAGAATTCCGTTATCTAATGAGATACTTGAAGAATTTGAAAAGATTAGACGTGGCAATCAGAAAAAAGACTAATTTTGCTCTGTTGTGATTTTAGATAGATTTCATATAAACTAATTTCAACTTACTCGAAAGGTTAGATATATGAATCTGAATAAACAGCAACAAGAATATACAGCAATGTGTCTATCGCAAACAGAAAATAAATGTTCTGAAGAACTATTTGAGTCTTTAATAGAAGAACTAAAGCCACTGATTTACAAAAAAATAAGGTATATCTCCCATAATAAGTATGACATTGAGGATATGTATCAAGAGATTGTTATTAAATTCTACCGTGCCTTGCATAAATTCGACCATCAACAAGGTGTACCAATAGAACATTATATTTACTTCTTAATTCGTTCGGTTAAATATGACTATCTTAGAAAAGTAAGAGCGAATTATAAACGTCAACCGCTACTTGTTAATGAATGTATTGTTGAATATAATGCTACTTTGGCATTAAACGATATAGAAAGATCGATAATTAGAAAAGAATTAACATTAGCTTTTAAAAGAAGCGAAGACAAACTCAGTCGAATGGAAAGACGTATTATTCGATTACTACTTAATGATTACAAGCCAAAAGAGATTGCCATGGTTTTAAATTTAGAATCCAAAGTTGTTTATAATGCGATTCAACGTAGTAAATGGAAACTTAAAAGAAGTTTTAAATAAGAAAATAATATGTAAAGAGTATACTGTATAGTGAGGAAATTATAGCGTGGCGTATAAGTTTGACATTTAATACAATACTTATGTATAGTATATTGGTATTATAATGAGTAAAGGTGAATAATTGTGAAGAAAGTACCTTTGAATTGTGAGAATTGTGGCAATCGGAATTACAATGTTCCTAAAAAAGAAGGCTCAGCAACGAGACTTACTTTAAAAAAATACTGTCCAAGATGTAACGCGCATACAGTTCATAAAGAATCAAAATAAGATGATATCAATTAATTGAATATGACTTTCATTAGAAAGTCATAGAGTGTGGAGGTCTTATGATGGCTAAAAAAGAAAGTTTCTTTAAAGGTGTTAAGTCAGAAATGGAAAAGACGAGTTGGCCAACTAAGGAAGAATTATTTAAATATACAATAATAGTTGTATCTACAGTGATATTCTTCTTAGTCTTTTTCTATGCCTTAGACATAGGAATTAATGCATTAAAACAATTATTTTTAGGTTAGGAGTGAAGACATGTCTGAAGAAGTAGGCGCTAAGCGTTGGTATGCTGTACATACCTATTCTGGATATGAAAATAAAGTTAAAAAGAATTTAGAAAAAAGAGTAGAATCTATGAATATGACTGAACAAATTTTCAGAGTTGTCATACCAGAAGAGGAAGAAACTCAAGTTAAGGACGGGAAAGCTAAAAAGCTTGTGAAGAAAACATTTCCTGGATATGTGTTAGTTGAGTTAATCATGACAGATGAGTCGTGGTATGTAGTTAGAAATACTCCTGGAGTTACAGGATTTGTCGGATCTGCAGGTGCAGGCTCAAAACCTAACCCACTACTTCCTGAAGAAGTACGCTTCATTCTTAAGCAAATGGGTCTTAAAGAGAAAACAATAGATGTTGAACTCGATGTTGGAGAACAAGTTCGTATCCAATCAGGTCCTTTTGCTAATCAAGTTGGAGAAGTACAAGAGATTGAAGCGGATAAATTCAAGCTTACTGTACTTGTGGATATGTTTGGTCGTGAAACACCTGTAGAAGTTGAATTTGACCAAATTGAAAAATTATAAAACCATTTTGTTTAAATTTATTCAAAACACATTTGAATAGATTAAAAAAGATATTCATTAAAAGAAAATAGAATTGTAGGTTAGAAAAGTATATTCCTTTATTTATAAGTGATGGATGTACATTAACAAACGATATGAATGTATAAAATAAAACAAATAATAATAGCGTAGTTAGTAAAGATGAAATTTTACTATTGATTTTTTATCAATATGAGTGTTAAAATAATGTGGTCGCGCTTTTATAGCGCTCATTTCGTCACGAAATGTTTAAGAGTGGGAGGGCAAAACTAAGCCCTGTGACCACATCACGATATCAAGGAGGTGCACATCGTGGCTAAAAAAGTAGAAAAAGTAGTTAAATTGCAAATTCCTGCAGGTAAAGCGAATCCAGCACCACCAGTTGGTCCAGCATTAGGTCAAGCAGGTGTGAACATTATGGGATTCTGTAAAGAATTCAATGCTCGTACGCAAGAACAAGCAGGTTTAATCATTCCGGTAGAAATCAGTGTTTATGAAGACCGTTCATTTACATTCATTACAAAAACTCCGCCGGCTCCAGTACTACTTAAAAAAGCAGCTGGTGTTGAAAAAGGTTCTGGGGAACCTAATAAAACTAAAGTTGCAACAGTAACTAAAGATCAAGTACGCGAAATTGCTCAAACAAAAATGCAAGACTTAAATGCTGCAGACGAAGAAGCGGCAATGCGTATTATTGAAGGTACTGCACGTAGCATGGGTATCACTGTACAATAATAAAGCGAAACTTTTTAAATTAATTTGAAATAAACTTAATTTAGACGATAAAAAGCAGGTAACAGATAGGTATACAATGAATATTGTCTATTGGTTTGCTAACATTGCAAAGTAGTGATGTTAACGTTCATCTCTGTTATCTGCTCTTAACTTGCAAGGCGCAAGTGAATGTGGGAGGAAATTCCGCTAAAACCACTAAAGGAGGAACTATAAATGGCTAAAAAAGGTAAAAAGTATCAAGAAGCAGCTAGTAAAGTTGACCGCACTCAATACTATAGTGTTGAAGAAGCAATCAAATTAGCTAAAGAAACTAGCGTTGCTAATTTCGATGCTTCTGTTGAAGTTGCATTCCGTTTAGGAATTGATACACGTAAAAATGACCAACAAATCCGTGGTGCAGTAGTATTACCACACGGTACTGGTAAATCACAACGTGTACTCGTTTTCGCTAAAGGCGATAAAATCACTGAAGCTGAAGAAGCAGGTGCAGATTATGTAGGTGAAGCAGATTACGTACAAAAAATCCAACAAGGTTGGTTTGATTTTGATGTAGTTGTAGCTACACCTGACATGATGGGTGAAGTTGGTAAACTTGGTCGAGTATTAGGACCTAAAGGTTTAATGCCTAACCCTAAAACTGGCACTGTAACAATGGATGTTAAAAAAGCAGTTGAAGAAATCAAAGCAGGTAAGGTAGAATACCGTGCTGAAAAAGCAGGTATTGTACATGCGTCAATTGGTAAAGTGTCATTCGATGAAGAAAAATTAGTTGATAACTTCAGAACTTTACAAGATGTATTAGCGAAAGCTAAACCAGCTTCTGCTAAGGGTACTTACTTCAAATCTGTTGCTGTTACAACAACAATGGGTCCTGGAGTGAAAGTCGATACTTCATCTTTCAAACTATAAATTTTAAATAGAAAACAAATTACAGGCTAACTATCAATTTTAGTCTGTAATTTTTTGTTGACTTTTTATACTAAAGCAGTTATATTAATACTTGTGATTATTTTACCTAAGACAGTAGGAGTTATTAATAACTTAAAACAATATCCTACCGAGGCTAAAATTGACTTGAACGTGATGATTAATGATCTTTCAAGCACTTTTTGCCGTGGGTAGAAAGTGCTTTTTTTATTGTGATTAAAAAAAGCACCCAATAAATTTAAATGGAGGTGTCTGAATGTCTGCTATCATTGAAGCAAAAAAACAACAAGTCGATACTATCGCTGAACAACTTAAAAATTCAGTTTCAACAGTTATCGTTGACTACCGTGGTTTAACTGTAGCAGAAGTTACTGAATTACGTTCACAATTACGTGAAGCTGGTGTTGAGTATAAAGTATACAAAAACACTATGGTTCGTCGTGCTGCTGAACAAGCAGGTATCGAAGGCTTGGATGAATTCTTAACAGGTCCTACAGCAATCGCAACTTCTACTGAAGATGTTGTTGCACCAGCAAAAGTTATTGCGGGATTTGCAAAAGAACATGAAGCTTTAGAAGTTAAAACAGGCGTTATGGAAGGTAACGTTATCTCTGCTGAAGAAGTTAAAACAGTTGGTTCATTACCTTCACACGATGGTCTTGTATCTATGCTTTTATCTGTATTACAAGCACCTGTACGCAACTTCGCTTATGCAGTTAAAGCTGTTGGAGAACAAAAAGAAGAAAGCGCTGAATAATTGCGCATAAAAATTAAATTAATGGAGGAAATATAAAATGGCTAATCAAGAACAAATCATTGAAGCAATTAAAGAAATGTCAGTATTAGAATTAAACGATTTAGTAAAAGCAATTGAAGAAGAATTTGGTGTAACTGCAGCAGCTCCAGTAGCAGCAGCAGGTGCAGCTGGTGGCGGAGATGATGCAGCTGAAAAAACTGAATTTGATGTTGAATTAACTTCAGCTGGATCTTCAAAAATTAAAGTTGTTAAAGCAGTTAAAGAAGCAACTGGCTTAGGATTAAAAGATGCTAAAGAATTAGTAGACGGAGCTCCTAAAGTAATTAAAGAAGCTATGCCTAAAGAAGATGCTGAAAAACTTAAAGAACAATTAGAAGAAGTTGGAGCTAGCGTAGAATTAAAATAGTTTCTACTTTCTAATTAAATAGTTAGGTTGAAAATGTATGTTTAACCTATTTAATATAGATTTCAATGCAAATGCAACCTGAATTCTTTGAGAAGTTAAAACCCCGTTATTCTAATAACGGGGTTTTTCAATTAATTAATACAAGCATACTAAATGCTTTTGGATTGAATGATAAAAATAGAGGTGAAGAAATGAGTCATTATTACGATGAGCAACCTGATGTTAAAAGTAACCCAAAAAGAATTAGTTATCAAATAAAAAAGGTGCAACTAGAACTTACTACTGACGCTGGAGTGTTTTCAAAAGATAGTGTGGATTTTGGATCAGACTTACTAATTAAAACATTTTTAAAAGAACATCCTCCAGGTCCAAGTAAAACCATTGCGGATGTAGGATGTGGATATGGTCCTATCGGTTTAGCAATAGGAAAAGCATCTCCACACCATCAGATTACAATGTTGGATATTAACAATAGAGCCTTGGCGTTGGCAGAAATGAATAAGACGAAAAATCAAGTGGATAATGTAACGATTATGGAAAGTAATTGTTTATCTGCTGTCAATCATCAGTGCTTTGATTACATTTTAACTAATCCCCCTATTAGAGCTGGTAAGGACATTGTTCATCGAATCTTTGAACAAGCGTTTGACAGACTCAAGACTACAGGTGAACTTTATGTCGTCATTCAAAAAAAGCAAGGTATGCCTTCAGCTAAAAAGAAAATAGAAGAACTATTTGGCAATGTAGAAATTATAGCTAAGAGTAAAGGATATTATATTTTGAAAAGTATAAAAGGTTGATTTCGAAATGGTATTCTGATATAGTTATAAAATGTAAAAATTTATGTTCAATAAGTGTGTACTTTTACGTAAAATGGATAAATTAATTAAGTGTAAATAGAAATCGAAAATGGTGTCATCATATGTGTTGCCGTTTTCTTTTTGTCTTTTATATTATTTATTATATTCAATTGAAAAGTAAGGGTGAACACACAATTTTTGAGGGGTGAATCTGTTTGGCAGGTCAAGTTGTCCAATATGGAAGACATCGTAAACGTAGAAATTACGCGAGAATTTCAGAAGTATTAGAATTACCAAACTTAATAGAAATTCAAACAAAATCTTATGATTGGTTCCTTAAAGAAGGTTTATTAGAAATGTTCAGAGATATTTCTCCAATTGAAGATTTCACTGGCAACCTATCTTTAGAATTTGTAGATTACAGATTAGGTGAACCTAAATATGATTTAGAAGAATCAAAAAACCGTGACGCTACTTATGCAGCACCTCTTCGTGTGAAAGTGCGTCTTATTATTAAAGAAACTGGTGAAGTTAAAGAACAAGAAGTCTTCATGGGTGATTTTCCACTGATGACAGATACAGGTACGTTCGTAATTAATGGTGCTGAACGTGTTATCGTATCTCAATTAGTTCGCTCACCATCCGTGTATTTTAACGAGAAAATCGATAAAAATGGACGTGAAAACTATGATGCAACAATCATTCCTAACCGTGGTGCTTGGTTAGAGTATGAGACAGATGCTAAAGATGTTGTATATGTTCGTATCGATAGAACACGTAAATTACCATTGACTGTATTACTACGTGCGCTAGGTTTCTCAACTGATCAAGAAATTGTTGACTTATTAGGAGACAGCGAGTATTTACGTAATACATTAGAAAAAGATGGGACAGAAAATACAGAACAAGCTTTATTAGAGATTTATGAACGTTTACGTCCTGGCGAACCACCAACAGTAGAAAATGCTAAAAGTTTATTATATTCTCGTTTCTTCGACCCTAAACGTTATGATTTAGCTAGTGTAGGTCGTTATAAAGCGAACAAAAAATTACACCTAAAACATCGTTTGTTCAATCAAAAATTAGCAGAGCCAATTGTTAACAGTGAAACTGGTGAAATTGTCGTTGACGAAGGAACAGTTTTAGATCGTCGTAAACTTGACGAAATCATGGACGTATTAGAAACAAACGCTAATAGCGAAGTATTTGAACTTGAAGGTAGCGTAATTGACGAACCTGTAGAAATCCAATCTATTAAAGTATATGTGCCTAACGATGAAGAAGGTTGTACGACTACTGTCATTGGTAATGCACTACCTGATTCTGAAGTTAAATGTATTACTCCAGCAGATATTGTTGCCTCAATGAGTTATTTCTTCAACTTATTGAATGGCATTGGTTATACAGATGATATTGATCATTTAGGTAATCGTCGTTTACGTTCTGTCGGCGAGCTATTACAAAATCAATTCCGTATCGGTTTATCAAGAATGGAACGTGTTGTTCGTGAAAGAATGTCAATACAAGATACAGATTCTATTACGCCACAACAACTGATTAATATCAGACCAGTTATTGCATCAATCAAAGAATTCTTTGGTAGTTCACAATTATCTCAATTCATGGACCAAGCTAACCCGTTAGCAGAGTTAACGCACAAACGTCGTTTATCTGCTTTAGGGCCTGGTGGATTAACACGTGAACGTGCTCAAATGGAAGTGCGTGACGTTCACTACTCTCACTATGGGCGTATGTGTCCAATTGAAACACCTGAGGGTCCTAATATTGGTTTAATAAACTCATTGTCAAGTTATGCTAGAGTGAATGAATTTGGTTTTATTGAAACGCCATATCGTAAAGTGGATTTAGATACAAACTCAATCACCGATCAAATAGATTATTTGACAGCTGATGAAGAGGATAGCTACGTTGTTGCACAGGCTAATTCTAGACTTGATGAAAATGGACGTTTCTTAGATGATGAAGTTGTTTGTCGTTTCCGTGGTAATAACACTGTTATGGCTAAAGAGAAAATGGATTACATGGACGTTTCACCAAAACAAGTTGTTTCAGCAGCAACAGCATGTATTCCATTCTTAGAAAATGACGACTCTAACCGTGCGTTAATGGGAGCAAACATGCAACGTCAAGCAGTGCCTTTAATGAATCCTGAAGCTCCATTTGTGGGTACAGGTATGGAACATGTAGCCGCAAGAGACTCTGGTGCTGCAATCACTGCTAAGCATAGAGGGCGCGTTGAACATGTTGAATCTAATGAAATTTTAGTTCGTCGTTTAGTTGAAGAAAATGGAACTGAGCATGAAGGTGAATTAGATCGTTATCCTTTAGCGAAATTCAAGCGTTCAAACTCTGGTACTTGTTATAACCAACGTCCGATTGTATCAATTGGAGATGTTGTTGAATATAATGAGATTTTAGCGGACGGTCCTTCAATGGAATTAGGAGAAATGGCATTAGGACGAAATGTAGTTGTTGGTTTCATGACATGGGACGGTTACAACTATGAGGATGCTGTAATTATGAGTGAACGACTAGTTAAAGATGATGTATATACATCTATTCATATTGAAGAGTATGAGTCAGAAGCTCGTGATACGAAATTAGGACCTGAGGAAATCACACGTGATATTCCAAACGTATCTGAAAGTGCACTTAAGAACTTAGATGATCGTGGTATCGTTTACGTTGGTGCAGAGGTTAAAGACGGTGACATCTTAGTAGGTAAAGTAACGCCTAAAGGTGTAACAGAATTAACAGCTGAAGAGAGATTATTACACGCTATCTTTGGTGAAAAAGCACGTGAGGTTCGTGATACATCATTACGTGTACCTCATGGTGCTGGTGGTATCGTTTTAGATGTTAAAGTCTTTAATCGTGAAGAAGGAGACGATACTTTATCTCCTGGAGTTAACCAATTAGTACGTGTATATATTGTCCAAAAACGTAAAATACATGTTGGTGACAAAATGTGTGGTCGTCACGGTAACAAAGGTGTTATTTCTAAGATTGTTCCAGAAGAAGATATGCCATATTTACCAGATGGTCGACCAATCGACATTATGTTAAACCCATTAGGTGTACCATCACGTATGAACATTGGACAAGTATTAGAATTACATTTAGGTATGGCAGCTAAAAACTTAGGAATCCACGTTGCTTCTCCAGTGTTTGATGGTGCCAACGATGATGACGTTTGGTCAACTATCGAAGAAGCTGGAATGGCGCGTGATGGTAAAACTGTCCTATACGATGGACGAACTGGTGAACCTTTCGATAATCGTATTTCAGTTGGTGTCATGTATATGCTTAAACTTGCACACATGGTAGATGATAAGTTACATGCACGTTCTACTGGACCATACTCACTTGTTACACAACAACCATTAGGTGGTAAAGCACAATTTGGTGGTCAACGTTTCGGTGAGATGGAGGTATGGGCACTTGAAGCTTATGGTGCTGCTTATACTTTACAAGAAATCTTAACTTATAAATCTGATGATACTGTAGGTCGTGTTAAAACTTACGAGTCTATAGTTAAAGGTGAGAATATTTCTAGACCTAGTGTTCCAGAATCATTCCGAGTATTGATGAAAGAACTACAAAGTTTAGGTCTAGATGTTAAAGTGATGGATGAGCATGATAATGAAATCGAAATGGCCGATGTTGATGACGAAGATGCAGCAGAACGCAAAGTAGATTTACAACAAAAGAGTGCTCCAGAATCACAAAAAGAAACTACCGATTAATAAGCACTTAAGATAATTGAAACCTTAGAGGTATGAAATGCTAGTCATTTCAACCTCTTTAAGGTATTTAATTTCAATGAATGTAATCAATCAAATAGCACAGCTAATCTAAATTGAAGGAGGTAGGCTCCTTGATTGATGTAAATAATTTCCATTATATGAAAATAGGATTGGCTTCACCTGAAAAAATTCGCTCTTGGTCTTATGGTGAAGTTAAGAAACCTGAAACAATAAATTACCGTACACTTAAGCCTGAAAAAGATGGTCTATTCTGTGAAAGAATTTTCGGACCTACTAAAGATTGGGAATGTAGTTGTGGTAAGTACAAACGTGTACGCTACAAAGGTATGGTATGTGATAGATGTGGCGTTGAAGTAACGAAATCAAAAGTGCGTCGTGAAAGAATGGGTCATATTGAATTAGCAGCACCCGTATCTCACATTTGGTATTTCAAAGGAATTCCAAGTCGTATGGGGCTATTATTAGATATGTCTCCTAGAGCATTAGAAGAAGTAATATACTTCGCTTCATATGTTGTAGTTGATCCAGGACCAACTGGACTTGAAAAGAAAACATTATTATCTGAAGCTGAATTCAGAGAATATTATGATAAATACCCAAATCAATTTGTTGCCAAAATGGGTGCAGAAGGTATAAAAGACCTATTAGAAGAAATTGATTTAGATGAAGAATTAAAAGAGTTACGTGATGAGCTTGAATCTGCAACAGGTCAAAGATTAACACGTGCGATTAAACGTTTAGAGGTAGTTGAGTCATTTAGAAATTCTGGGAATAATCCTTCTTGGATGATTTTAGATGTATTACCTATTATACCACCTGAAATTCGTCCGATGGTTCAATTAGACGGTGGACGTTTCGCTACAAGTGATTTAAATGACTTGTATCGTCGTGTTATCAATCGTAACAACCGTTTAAAACGTTTATTAGACCTTGGAGCACCAGGCATCATTGTTCAAAATGAAAAACGTATGTTACAAGAAGCAGTCGATGCTTTAATTGACAATGGTCGTCGTGGTCGCCCTGTAACGGGACCAGGTAACCGTCCATTGAAATCTCTTTCACATATGCTTAAAGGTAAGCAAGGACGTTTCCGTCAAAACTTACTAGGTAAACGTGTTGACTATTCAGGGCGTTCAGTTATCGCAGTTGGACCAAGCTTGAAAATGTATCAATGTGGTTTACCAAAAGAAATGGCGCTTGAATTATTTAAACCATTCGTTATGAAAGAGTTAGTTCAACGTGAGATTGCTACAAACATTAAAAATGCTAAAAGTAAAATTGAACGTATGGACGATGAAGTTTGGGATGTGCTTGAAGATGTTATAACTGAACATCCAGTACTATTAAACCGTGCTCCAACACTACACAGACTAGGTATTCAGGCATTTGAACCTACTCTAGTAGAAGGTCGTGCAATTCGCCTTCACCCTCTTGTTACAACTGCTTATAATGCAGACTTTGATGGTGACCAAATGGCTGTTCACGTTCCATTATCAAAAGAAGCTCAAGCTGAAGCACGTATGCTTATGCTTGCAGCACAAAACATCCTAAACCCTAAAGATGGTAAGCCAGTTGTAACACCATCACAAGATATGGTTTTAGGTAACTATTACCTAACATTAGAGCGAAAAGATGCCGTGAATACTGGTGCAATCTTTAACGATACTAATGAGGTTTTAAAAGCTTATGCAAATGGTTATGTACATCTACACACTCGTATAGGTGTTCATGCTAATTCATTTAATAATCCAACGTTTACTGATGAGCAAAATAGCAAAATTTTAGCTACTTCAGTAGGTAAAATTATTTTCAATGAAATTATTCCTGATTCATTTGCATACATTAATGAACCAAGTCAAGCTAATCTAGAAAGAACGACACCTGATAAATACTTTGTTGATCCTACACAATTAGGTGAAGGTGGACTAAAAGAATACTTTGATAATACAGAACTTATTGAACCTTTCAACAAAAAGTTCTTAGGAAATATCATCGCAGAAGTATTCAATAGATTTAGCATTACTGATACTTCAATGATGCTTGATAGAATGAAAGATTTAGGATTCAAATTCTCATCTAAAGCTGGTATTACTGTTGGTGTTTCTGACATTGTTGTACTTCCAGATAAACAAGACATTTTAGATGAACATGAAAAATTAGTTGAACGTGTGACTAAACAGTATAATCGTGGTTTAATCACTGAAGACGAGCGTTACAATGCTGTTGTAGAAATTTGGACTGACGCAAAAGACCAAATTCAAGGCGAATTAATGCAGTCTCTTGAAAAAACTAACCCAATATTTATGATGAGTGATTCTGGTGCCCGTGGTAATGCATCAAACTTCACTCAATTAGCTGGTATGCGTGGATTAATGGCAGCACCATCTGGTAAGATTATTGAATTACCAATCACATCTTCATTCCGTGAAGGTTTAACGGTATTAGAATACTTTATTTCTACACACGGTGCGCGTAAAGGTCTTGCCGATACAGCACTTAAAACAGCTGATTCTGGTTACCTTACTCGTCGTCTTGTTGATGTAGCACAAGATGTTATCGTTCGTGAAGAAGATTGTGGTACAGACCGTGGTTTATTAGTTTCTGATATAAAAGAAGGAACTGAAATGATTGAACCATTTATCGAACGTATCGAAGGTCGTTATTCTAAAGAAACAATTCGACATCCTGAAACAGACGAAGTAATTATTCGCCCAGACGAATTAATTACACCAGATATTGCAAAACAAATCACTGATGCAGGTATTGAGCAAATGTATATACGCTCAGCATTTACATGTAACACACGTCATGGTGTATGTGAAAAATGTTATGGTAAAAACCTTGCTACTGGTGAAAAAGTTGAAGTGGGTGAAGCAGTTGGTACAATTGCCGCTCAATCTATCGGTGAACCAGGTACCCAACTTACAATGCGTACATTCCACACTGGTGGTGTAGCAGGAAGTGACATCACTCAAGGTCTTCCTCGTATCCAAGAAATCTTTGAGGCACGTAATCCAAAAGGTCAAGCTGTGATTACTGAAATCGAAGGTGTAATTGATGATATTAAATTAGCAAAAGATCGCCAACAAGAAATAATTGTTAAAGGTGCTAATGAAACTAGATCTTATCTAGCATCAGGTACTTCAAGACTTAAAGTTGAAATAGGTCAATCTGTTGAACGTGGTGAAGTTCTAACAGAAGGTTCAATTGAACCTAAAAACTATTTATCTGTAGCAGGCCTAAATGCAACTGAAAGTTACTTATTAAAAGAAGTACAAAAAGTTTACCGTATGCAAGGTGTTGAAATTGACGACAAACACGTTGAAGTTATGGTAAGACAAATGTTACGTAAAGTTCGCATCATTGAAGCTGGTGACACTAAATTATTACCAGGTTCACTAGTTGATATTCATAACTTTACTGACGCTAACAGAGATGCATTCAAACATCGTAAACGTCCAGCTACAGCTAAACCAGTATTACTTGGTATTACTAAAGCTTCTCTGGAAACTGAAAGCTTCTTATCAGCAGCTTCATTCCAAGAAACAACACGTGTGCTTACTGATGCAGCTATTAAAGGTAAACGTGATGATTTACTTGGTCTTAAAGAGAATGTTATTATTGGTAAGTTAATTCCTGCTGGTACTGGTATGAGACGTTATAGTGATATTCAATACGATAAAGCTACTGCACCAGTAACAGAAACAAGTGAAGAAGTTGAAACGATAGATTAATGAGTCTAATTAGACTTTGATTTATGACATTATCACAAATCATACATTAGACCGAAAATTATGAACCATAAAATTCTAGTACAGAGATTTTCAGACGAAAATATTTGTGCTAGAGATATCATTCAAGAGTGGGACGATGCGTTTAGCTTAATTTATGTCCCACTCTCTTCTTTTTGCTATAAATTATAGATGTTGTAATAATTACTATGAAATTTTGAAGTGCTTTGTATTTTATTTATAAATGCAAATATAAGTTGTTGACTATTAGTAACAAATAATGTTAATATATTAAAGGTTGATGCAAGCAGAACTTTGGAGGATATGTAGATGTCTAATGAAAAAGTTGCACGCTTTAACAAACAACAATATGTAGTTGGTCTTAAAGAAACGCTTAAAGCGTTAAAGAAAGATCAAGTTACATCATTGATTATTGCTCAAGACGTTGAAGTTCATTTACTAACTCGCGTGTTAAGCTATATCAATCATAAAAACATACCAGTCTCATTTTTTTCTAGCCAACATGCGTTAGGAAAATATGTAGGTATTAATGTTAATGCGACAATAGTTGCATTAATAAGTGAGAATTAGTAAGTGTTTTACTTACTAAATTTTATTTAACCTTAAAATGAACCACCTGGATGTGTGGGATTAAAAAACGAAGAGAGGAGGACATATTCAATGCCAACTATTAACCAATTAGTACGTAAACCAAGAAAAAGCAAAACGAAACAATCAGATTCACCAGCTTTAAACAGAGGTTTCAATAGTAAAAAGAAACAATTTACTAACTTAAACTCACCTCAAAAACGTGGTGTATGTACTCGTGTAGGTACAATGACACCTAAAAAACCTAACTCTGCGTTACGTAAATATGCACGTGTGCGTTTATCAAATAACATTGAAGTTAACGCATACATTCCTGGTATCGGACACAACTTACAAGAACACAGTGTTGTACTTGTTCGTGGTGGACGAGTGAAAGACTTACCTGGTGTGCGTTACCATATCGTACGTGGTGCACTTGATACTTCAGGTGTTGATGGACGTAGACAAGGACGTTCATTATACGGAACTAAAAAACCAAAAAATTAAGTTTAAGATTACGTAAATTTTAAATATATCTTTTAATAATATACTATAATAGGAAGGGAGGATTTAGATTATGCCTCGTAAAGGATCAGTACCTAAAAGAGATGTATTACCAGATCCAATTCATAACTCTAAGTTAGTTACTAAATTAATTAACAAAATTATGTTAGACGGTAAACGTGGAACAGCTCAAAGAATTCTTTATTCTGCATTTGATCTTGTTGAACAACGTAGTGGTCGTGATGCATTAGAAGTGTTCGAAGAAGCAATTAATAATATTATGCCAGTATTAGAAGTTAAAGCTCGTCGTGTAGGTGGTTCTAACTACCAAGTACCAGTTGAGGTGCGCCCAGAACGTCGTACTACTCTTGGATTACGTTGGTTAGTAAACTATGCGCGTCTTCGTGGTGAAAAAACTATGGAAGATCGTTTAGCTAACGAAATCTTAGATGCTGCAAATAATACAGGTGGTGCAGTCAAAAAACGTGAAGACACTCACAAAATGGCTGAAGCGAACAAAGCATTTGCTCACTACCGCTGGTAAGATTAAAGCTATTACCCTGAGTGTGTTCCGTTATGTGGTTTACCAATAAATGGCTCATGCTTAGGGCATCGCCATATCTATAGTACTTATTCAGTAAATACTGGAAGGAGAAAAAATACATGGCAAGAGACTTTTCTTTGAAAAATACTCGTAATATCGGTATCATGGCTCACATTGATGCTGGTAAGACAACTACGACTGAACGTATTCTTTACTACACAGGTCGTATCCATAAAATTGGTGAAACACATGAAGGTGCTTCACAAATGGACTGGATGGAACAAGAGCAAGACCGTGGTATTACTATCACATCTGCGGCTACAACTGCACAATGGCAAGGTCACCGTGTAAACATCATCGATACTCCTGGACACGTAGACTTCACAGTTGAAGTTGAACGTTCATTACGTGTACTTGATGGTGCCGTTACTGTACTTGATGCACAATCAGGGGTAGAACCTCAAACTGAAACAGTTTGGCGTCAAGCAACAACTTATGGTGTACCTCGTATTGTTTTTGTAAACAAAATGGACAAATTAGGTGCGAACTTTGAATATTCAGTAAGCACTTTACATGATCGTTTACAAGCAAATGCAGCACCTATCCAATTACCTATTGGTGCAGAAGATGAATTTGAAGCAATCATTGACTTAGTAGAAATGAAATGCTTTAAATATACAAATGACCTAGGTACAGAAATCGATGAAATCGAAATCCCAGAAGATCATAAAGAGAGAGCTGAAGAAGCTCGTGCTCAATTAATTGAAGCTGTTGCTGAAAACAACGACGATTTAATGGAGAAATATCTTGGGGATGAAGAGATTTCAGTTGATGAATTAAAAGATGCTATCCGCCAAGCTACTACTGACGTAGAATTCTACCCAGTACTTTGTGGTACAGCGTTCAAAAACAAAGGTGTTCAATTAATGCTTAACGCAGTAATTGATTATTTACCTTCACCATTAGATGTTAAACCAATTATTGGTCATCGTGCGAACAACCCTGATGAAGAAGTTGTTGCTAAACCAGATGATTCAGCAGAATTTGCTGCTTTAGCATTTAAAGTTATGACTGACCCTTATGTTGGTAAATTAACATTCTTCCGTGTATACTCTGGAACATTGTCTTCAGGGTCATATGTGAAGAACTCTTCTAAAGATAAACGTGAACGTGTTGGACGTTTATTACAAATGCATGCGAACTCACGTCAAGAAATTGACACTGTTTACTCAGGTGAAATTGCAGCTGCAGTTGGCCTTAAAGAAACAGGTACTGGTGATACTTTATGTGGAGAGAAAAATGACATTATCTTGGAATCAATGGAATTCCCAGAACCAGTTATCCACTTATCAGTTGAACCAAAATCTAAAGCTGACCAAGATAAAATGACTCAAGCTTTAGTTAAATTACAAGAAGAAGACCCAACATTCCATGCACACACAGATGAAGAAACTGGACAAGTTATCATCGGTGGTATGGGTGAATTACACTTAGATATTTTAGTTGACCGTATGAAGAAAGAATTCAACGTTGAATGTAACGTAGGTGCTCCAATGGTTTCTTATCGTGAAACATTTAAACAACCTGCACAAGTTCAAGGTAAATTCTCACGTCAATCTGGTGGTCGTGGTCAATATGGTGATGTTCACATTGAATTCACTCCTAACGAAACAGGTGGCGGTTTCGAATTCGAAAACGCTATTGTTGGTGGTGTAGTTCCTCGTGAATACATTCCATCAGTTGAACAAGGTCTTAAAGATGCTATGGAAAATGGTGTCTTAGCTGGTTATCCATTAATTGATGTTAAAGCTAAATTATTTGATGGTTCTTATCATGATGTCGATTCATCTGAAATGGCCTTCAAAATTGCTGCTTCATTAGCGCTTAAAGAAGCTGCTAAAAAATGTGATCCAGTTATCTTAGAACCAATGATGAAAGTTACTATCGAAATGCCTGAAGAGTATATGGGTGATATCATGGGTGACGTAACTGCTCGTCGTGGACGTGTAGACGGTATGGAACCACGTGGTAATGCTCAAGTTGTTAACGCATATGTACCACTTTCAGAAATGTTTGGTTATGCAACTTCATTACGTTCTAACACGCAAGGTCGCGGTACTTACACAATGTACTTTGACCACTATGCAGAAGTTCCTAAATCAATTGCTGAAGAAATCATCAAGAAAAATAAAGGTGAATAATATAACTTGTTAAGACTAGCTAAGCTAGGTTAAAATACAGGTTGAGCTTATTTATAAGCTGACATTTTTATGATTTGATTTTTAGGGGTAAATGCATTATAAAAGAATTATAAATTCTTTTATGCTATACTCAATCAATTTTCTTCTCATGATGGTGAGAAACTATCATGAGAGATAAATTTGAAATAACTTTTATTAAGAATAGGAGAGATTTAATAATGGCAAAAGAAAAATTTGATCGCTCAAAAGAACATGCCAATATTGGTACTATCGGTCACGTTGACCATGGTAAAACAACTTTAACAGCTGCTATCGCAACTGTATTAGCTAAAAATGGTGACACTGTTGCACAATCATACGATATGATTGACAACGCTCCAGAAGAAAAAGAACGTGGTATTACAATCAATACTGCACATATCGAATACCAAACTGACAAACGTCACTATGCTCACGTTGACTGCCCAGGACACGCTGACTATGTTAAAAACATGATCACTGGTGCAGCTCAAATGGACGGCGGTATCTTAGTTGTATCTGCTGCTGACGGTCCAATGCCACAAACTCGTGAACACATCTTATTATCACGTAACGTTGGTGTACCAGCATTAGTTGTATTCTTAAACAAAGTTGACATGGTAGACGACGAAGAATTATTAGAATTAGTTGAAATGGAAGTTCGTGACTTATTAAGCGAATATGACTTCCCAGGTGACGATGTACCTGTAATCGCTGGTTCTGCATTAAAAGCATTAGAAGGCGATGCTGAATACGAACAAAAAATCTTAGACTTAATGCAAGCAGTTGATGATTACATTCCAACTCCAGAACGTGATTCTGACAAACCATTCATGATGCCAGTTGAGGACGTATTCTCAATCACTGGTCGTGGTACTGTTGCTACAGGCCGTGTTGAACGTGGTCAAATCAAAGTTGGTGAAGAAGTTGAAATCATCGGTATGCATGAAACTTCTAAAACAACTGTTACTGGTGTAGAAATGTTCCGTAAGTTATTAGACTACGCTGAAGCTGGTGACAACATCGGTGCTTTATTACGTGGTGTTGCACGTGAAGACGTACAACGTGGTCAAGTATTAGCTGCTCCTGGTTCTATTACACCACACACAAAATTCAAAGCTGAAGTATACGTATTATCTAAAGATGAAGGTGGACGTCACACTCCATTCTTCACTAACTATCGCCCACAATTCTATTTCCGTACTACTGACGTAACTGGTGTTGTAAACTTACCAGAAGGTACAGAAATGGTTATGCCTGGCGACAACGTTGAAATGACAGTTGAATTAATCGCTCCAATCGCTATCGAAGACGGAACTCGTTTCTCAATTCGTGAAGGTGGACGTACTGTTGGATCAGGCGTTGTAACTGAAATCTTTGAATAATATATTATTCATCAAAAAAGACTCCCATTAGGGAGTCTTTTTTGTTATATATCTGAATATAATTCATTCATTGTTCATTATGCTATTTTATTTAAATGATTTAATATACTTAGTTATCCTCTTATTAAAAAACATTTTCAATTTCTAATATTTTTAAAAATTCACTGGCTGCATATTTTAATGAAGATTCATCAATGTCAAAATGAGGATTATGATGGGGTGCAGTAATGCCTTTGTCTTTATTACCACAACCAGTTAAGAAGAATGCACCAGGTCGTACTTTAAGATAATGTGAAAAATCCTCACCAATCATCATTAAGTCTGACTCATTAAATCTTAAATGTAAATCATTAGCAGCTTGTTTGACTACATCATATGATTGTTGATGATTGTGTACTGGTAAATAACCTTTAATGTATTCCAATTCATAAGTAATATCGTTTGATAAAGATAAACCTTGTAAGAGCTTATCCATTTTATTTTGAACATGACTTTGTAATTTTGTGTCAAAAGTACGTACAGTCCCTTTACAAAAAGCTGTATCTGGAATAACACTATCTGTTGATCCTGCTTGAATCATTCCGAAAGTAAGAACAGCTTCCTTTACTGGATCAATTGTTCGAGAAATAATTTTTTGGGCACTTAAAATAAACTCAGCCATAATGACAATAGGGTCGATTGTTTCGTGTGGTTTCGCACCATGACCACCCTTTCCATATATAGTTACACTAAATTCATCTGGTGAAGCCATTATTGCTCCAGGCCTAGAATAGATTGTCCCAGACGGATAACCACTCCATAAGTGTGTGCCATAAATTTTATCGACGTTCTGTAGACAGCCATCATCAATCATTTCTTGAGAACCACCTGGCATAATTTCCTCACCATACTGGAATATAAAAACAACATTACCTTTCAATAAATGACGATGTTCGTGAACAATTTCAGCTACTCCAAGTAAAATAGCTGTATGGCCATCATGTCCACAAGCATGCATGCACCCTTTATTTTTTGAACGATAGGGTACATCATTTAATTCTTGAACAGGTAATGCATCGAAATCTGCTCGCAATGCAATCGTTGGGCCATTTGAATCAGATCCTTTAAAAGTTGCTTTTATTCCATTACGTCCAACTGGTGTTTCTATTGTGCATGCTAATTGGCTCAATTGATTTACAATAAAATCATGCGTGCGTTTTTCCTCAAAAGAAAGTTCTGGGTATTGATGCAAATATCGTCGTAATTGCACCATTCTCTTTTCTTTATTACTTGCTAATTGAAACCAATCAAACACATGTATCACTTCTTCCATCTTAATTATTGATATTAGTATATCATTATTATTTTAGCTTAAATAGACTTTGTTTTGTTAATACGATATCTAACATTTTTTCACACTATCTCATAACATTTGGAAACATTAAAATGATTAAATATAAAGGGATAGCCCTCATAAAAATACAACACAAATCATAAAACCACACTTAAATTAATAAGAATAAATCATCCATAAAGTTTTTGTTATCAACTGTTACAATAAAAGATAATGTTTATGTAAAAGTATTCAAAAATATGTAGAATACTAAAATACTAAGAAGTGATGTGAATTAGTCGTATTTCTAAGAATTTAATTGCTATGAGACATTTTAATATAATATGAACATCTTGCTAAAGGAATATTAGAATTAGTAATTATAGCTTATTAGGAGTGGGAAAAATTAAAAAGTAAGAAAATTATGATGAGACAGTTTGTTATAATTTTTGATGTTCATACTTAGTCACATTAAAATATAGTTATCAATAATATAAGATATGGGGTATTTAAGTGGAAGAAATCAGACCAATAACCTATCAAGATAAAGAGGCATACTATTATTATATTCAAGAGTGGTATGAAAATGAGGAAAAAGTGATACCAGGGAATACAGACATTGCCAATTATAATTCATTTAACAATATGGTTGATCGGCTTAATTCTAGTGAAGTTGATGAGGGCTTTGTACCGACTACAACACTATTTTATTTTAAAGATTCAATTATTATAGGT